>Ga0070726_10000134_pt1 | contig 123412 bp, 96 predicted proteins | sample tdAd471_FD_67275 | JGI IMG/M metagenome (GOLD analysis project Ga0070726, IMG submission 67275) | Marine sediment microbial communities from the Atlantic coast under amendment with organic carbon and nitrate - tdAd47.1 | ecosystem: Environmental > Aquatic > Marine > Coastal > Sediment | place...
ATTCGCCGGCGAGCGCTGTGATAAGCTCAAAAAACGGATGTCGTCGACCGCGCCTACCTTAGAGGCGACCGCTCCGGTCGCCACCGCGTCGAAATTGCAAGCGCACCGTACTCCCGCTAAGTCCATCGGTCTCGTTCTCGTCTGCACGATCATCGGCGCAGCGGCGCAGATCTTGCTGCGTATGGGCGCCGACTACATTGGATCGGAGGAAGGCCTCGCGGGCCTGATTTCCAATTGGCCGCTCATGGCCGGGTATGTTTGTCTAGGTGCGAACACGCTGTTGTTGGTAATCGCACTTCGCGAGGGGCAACTATCGGTACTCTATCCGATCATCGCGTTGACCTACGTGTGGGTGGCGATTCTCTCGCCGATGTTCTTTGACGACACGCTGAACGCATTCAAGATCGTCGGCATTATTTTCGTGGTCGGCGGGGTGTCGATGATCGGGGCGGGCAGCAAGCGATGACGACTCCCATCTCATCGATGTTGCTCGTGTTGCTCGCGAGCGTGATCGGCTCCGTAGCCAGCGTGTTTCTTAAGGCTGGAGCGAACCACCTGCATCGCGACAAGGCTTCGCTGATCCGGTCGGGCAAGCGACTTTCCGTGGGCGTGGTGTTGTTCGTAGTTAGTTCGATCTTCTACGTTTGGGGCATCAAGGACGGCAGCTTGACGGTGCTCTATCCCCTGGTGTCGCTCGGCTACGTGTGGACGCTCGTTTGGTCGCGCCTCTTCTTCAACGAGCCGATCAATCGGCAGAAGATCTACGGCGTCGGACTGGTGTTGGTGGGCGTCATGTTCATCGCCGCGGGCAATAAGTAGTCCCGGCCGTGCTATGGTGGCGTCCGCGTTGTGCCGCCTTTTTCTGCTTCTGATCCTGCCTCTCGCGCTCAACGCGCAAGATTTCCTTGAGTGGCGGTCGCTACCCTCGCTACCCGAGCCTCTGGGAGTGGCGGGACCTTTCGTGGCCGGCGACGGCAGTCGGCTCCTGGTGGCCGGAGGCGCTCATTTTGAGGTATCCCCCTTCCTCGGGGGGACGAAGCAATGGATCTCTCGCGCCTGGCTCTACGACGGCGAGCAGGATGCTTGGACGGCCGCCGAGAGTCTGCCGGGGCCTCGCGCGTACGGTGCTTCCGTAGCGATCTCCGACGGAGCGATTTGGATCGGGGGATCGGATGCGGAACGTCATTATGCCGCCGTTGTCCGTGTGCGCCTCGACGGACAGGAGCTGATCTACGAAGACCTCCCGCCGCTGCCCGAGCCGGTCGCTAATCATGCGGCAGTGCTGTTCGGATCGACGGTCTACGTCGCCGGCGGTCAGGCGGCCCCGGACTCGACGGAAGCTTACCGACGCTTCTGGGCGCTTGATGTGGACGACGATTCGCCGCGGTGGCGAGAAGTGGAGGCCTGGCCAGGGCCCGGTCGCATCCTGCCGGTGATGGTCGCCCTCGATGACGGCGTCTACGTCGCGAGCGGAGCCGAGTTGCTTCCTGACGCTGAGGGAGGCGCGACACGACGCTTCTTGACGGACGCCTATCGCTACCACCCCGACGCCGGTTGGAACGCCGTCGCCGATTCTCCCCGGCCCTTGGTCGCGGCTCCGGCGACGGCATGGGGCGGCGAGCACCTGTTTGTCTTTGGGGGTGACGACGGCAGCTTGTTCTTCGACGCGCCCGCGCTGGGCGAGGACCATCCCGGTTTTACGCACGAGGTGCTCGACTACCATTCGGTCACCGACACCTGGACGCCTCGCGGCGAGTCCCCCTTCTCCCACGTCACGACCACAGCGATTCCGTGGCAAGACGGCGTGTTGATTGCGAGTGGCGAGGATCGGCCGGGCCACCGTTCTCCCGCCGTCTTCCTCGGTACGGCCGCCTCTCGGTCGGCTCGATTTCGTCCGCTGGACTACGTGGCGTTGGTCGTCTATCTGGGCGCCTTAGTCGGGATTGGGTTCTACTTCTCCCGCGGCTCCGCCACCACCGAGGACTTCTTCCTGGCCGGACGCCGGACGCCCTGGTGGGCGGCGGGATTGAGCATCTACGGCACGCAGTTGAGCTCCATTAGCTTTATCGCGATTCCAGCGAAGGTCTATTCCACGGACTGGGTGAACTTGCTGGTTCAGCTCTCGATCGTCCTGGCGGCTTTTCCGGTCGTGTGGCTCTACTTGCCGCACTTCCGTCGCACGAAGATGACCTCGGCATACGAGTATCTGGACACGCGCTTTAACGCTTCGGTGCGTCTATTCGCGTCGGCCTCGTTCGTGTTGTTTCAGCTTGGCCGCATGGCGATCGTTTTGTACTTGCCGGCGATTGCGCTCTCGACGGTGACGGGCATCGACATTCTGGCGGCGATTCTGGTGATGGGCGTACTGGCGACGCTCTATACGGCGCTCGGCGGAATTGAGGCCGTGATCTGGACGGATGTGGTGCAGGTGGTCGTTTTGCTGGGCGGCGCGGCGGTGGCCTTGATTGTCGCCCTGTGGAATTTGGATGGGGGCGTGTCCGGCCTGTTTGTGCAGGCCGCGGCAGCGGAGAAACTGCACGTTTTCAACTGGACCTGGGACTATACGACCGCCGCAGTTTGGGTGGTGCTGGTGGGCAACCTGTTTAACAATCTGATTCCTTATACGTCCGATCAGGCCGTGGTGCAGCGCTACCTGACCACGAGGACGGAGAAAGAGGCGGCCAGGGGCATCTGGCTGAATGCGGCGCTGCTTCCGGTTTCGACTCTGATTCTGTTCTCTCTCGGCACGGCGCTTTGGGCGTTTTATCGCCAGCAGCCGGAGAGCCTGATTCCGGGGCAGCCGATGGATTCGATATTCCCGCTGTTTATCGCCCAACAGTTGCCTGCGGGCGTGGCCGGGGCGCTGATCGCGGCCGTGTTTGCAGCATCGATGTCTACGCTCGATTCGAGTTTGAACAGCGTCGCGACGGCGTTGACGAAGGACTGGTACGAACGGTTCCGCCCTGCTGCGAGCGACGCGCGCAAGCTGCGTCTCGCACGTGGGCTGACGGTGGGGCTCGGCGCGGTGGCTACCGGGATCTCACTCTCGTTGGCGACATTCGACGTGGGGTCTCTTTGGGATACCTCGCAGGCGGTGATGGGACTGCTGGGCGGCGGTCTGGCGGGGCTGTTCGCCTTGGGCATCTTCACGCGTCGAGCGAACGCTCGTGGTGCGCTGATCGGCGCGGTCGCCAGCGCGTTCGTATTGGCTTGGGTCCAGCGCGCAACCGAGGTGCATCTTTTCCTTTACGGGTTGGTCGGCATTGGAACATGCTTTGTAGTCGGATACGCAGCCAGTCTGCTGGTAAGCCCCAAGTCGGCGCATTAGCCGGAAACCTTCGACCGTCGAACGGGGTCTTTAGGTCTGTGCGCACGTTTCTCTGCTTGTGGTTGGGGCTGGCGGTCGTCGCGGCTCCCGCTGCTGAGGTGATTCGCGGGCGAGTCGTTTCCGTGCACGCCGGTCGATCCACGCCGGTGGAGAAGGCGCTGGTGACTCTCTCTCCCCGGGGTTCGGCCGAGGTGCTGACCGTGGCTCGAACTGGGGCGGACGGGACGTTCGAGTTTGTGGGGCCTTTGAACGGCGATCTCAAGGTCCGAGTCCAAAAGAGCGGTTACGATCTGCTCGGCCGGGCTGGGGACGAAGACGCGATCTACCTCGATTGCTCGGCTGCTTGCGGTCCCGTGGAGCTCAGGCTCTCTCCCGGTGCTCTGGTGACAGGCGTGGTGACGGACGACCTAGGGGAAGCGGCGCCCGGCGTCTCGGTCAGCATTGTGGATGAGGGGAATCGAATCGTCGGCAGGCGGGCGAATGCGCGCATCCGGACTGACGACCGTGGAATGTTCCGCATCTCCGGAATTCGGCCTGGGGTCTACGAACTGCGGGCGAGTGCGCCCTTCCGCACCGCGGCGGACGTGCGCTACGAAATCGAGTCGATCCCGATAGAACTGGAGGCCGGACAGGAACTCCAGTTGCGGCTGACGGTGCAGCGCGTGGAGTATGCGTCGTACAAAGTGTCAGGCGTGGTCTCGGGAGTGGAGTTGGACCCCGAGTCCGGCGGGCGGTTAATTGCGCGGCGTCAGGATAACGGCCGTCGCCGGTCGTTTCGGCGTGGGACCGAGGTAACCGGAATTGATCCGCAGGGGCGTTTTGAGTTCGCCGCGCTGACGCCCGGCGACTACACCTTCCAGTACGCCGCTTCGAGCCCCCGAGGTCCGAGGCGTCGGAGAGGGCGCCGCCCGGCGGGGGCTGCGCTGGGGCGCGCCTCCATCCAAGGAGAAACGACGGGTTTGGCGCTGGCTCCCGTCCCGAAGGCTTGGTTCTCGGGTCGGGTGGAGTGGGTCGGCGAGCCGGGAAGTCGGGGAGCGATCTACCTGCGCTCGCTAGACGGGACGTCGAACGCGGTCATCTCGGCGGCATTGCCCGACTACACGTTTCGAGCGGAAGTCCTCCCGGGCCGTTATACCCTGCAGAACCGGTCGCGGCAGTGGTTCATCGAGTCTCTCACCGTGGCCGGCCGAGCGATTGAGACCAGGGACTTTGAGATCCCGGGAGGAGGTCTCGGCGATGCCGTGCTCGTGCTAAGCCGCGAGTTCGCCACGGTGGAAGGCGTCGTGCGAGCCAGACCGGGCGACGGCTCCGCAGCCGAACACTACCAAGTCGAATTGCGCGGGCCCGGGCGCAATCAGACGACCCAGACGGACCAGCACGGGCGCTTTCGGTTCGACAACTTGACGCCGGGCGACTATCGAGTCGCCGCCTGGCCTGGCGACTCCGCTCGCAGCAGCCCGCCCGAGCAGAATTGGCGACCTTTTCCGATAGAAGCTGGAGCCGTGATCGAGTTGGCCATCACCGCCGAGGTCAGTCCGTGACTCGAGTCGCCGTGCTCATCCTGCTGGCGGTCGCGGTGGTCGCGGCGCAAGACGGAGAGATCCGCGGCGTGGCACGCGAGCCCAACGGCGGACGCCTGCTGCCGAGCGTTGAAGTGACGATCGTTTCCGATGAAGCGGGCGCCCGCCTCTACTCGACGCGATCGGGTGCGGACGGCCGGTTCCTGTTCGATCAGCTGCCGTACGGCGACTACACGCTGAGCGCCAGGAAGGCAGGGTACGAAGCCGGCAAGCCCGTCACGCTGTCGGCAGCGATCTCCGATACGGATCCGGCGGCGAGCGTGCCTGTGGAGTTGAGGAAGTCCGCGGTGATGGCCGGTCAGGTAACCGACCCGGACGGCGATCCGATGGTCGACATTGCCGTGGAACTCTACCGCTGGCAAACCATTCGAGGTCGCCGTCGGCTAGTGACTTCCGGCAGCACGACGACGAACGACCTTGGCGAGTTCCGTCTGCACGGCTTGGCGCCCGAGCGCTACTTGCTGAGGATCAATCCGCTGACCCTGCTGGTCGTACGCGGGGTGTTGGCCTACGAGTACTCGCCGTCGTACTTTCCCGGAAGTTTCGATGCTGCCGGAGCCCAAACCGTGGAGGTGCGTTGGGGTGCGGAAATCGTCGGGCTGGACGTGCAGCTGGATTACGCGCCGCGGACCGCAATTGAGGGTCGCGTGTTGCTCGCGGACGGAACGGTCTGCAACGAGTGCCTGGTGAGCGTAGTCGGCGAATCCAAGGAAATGGTCGCCTCGGTGACGGTGCGGACCGACGGCAGCTTCGCCCTCAGAGGGCTGCCCGCCAAGGACTACGATCTGGTGGCTCTGCCCCGGCGATCCGAAGGGGGCAATGCCGTCCTTCCCGTCCAACTCCGGGAGGGAGAACCGACGTCGGTTGCCATGACGGTGGGACCCGCCCGCACGGTGAGCGGTCGTGCGCTGTTCGGGCCCGGTTCTGCTGCTCGCGAGCCGGTCAAGTACGGAGTTCGGCTGGACGCCGCCGCGGGCGCTGTCTTTACTCGCGGCCGCGCCGCGCAATCCAACGCTGCGGTGGACGGCTCGTTTGTCGTCAAAGAGGTCGTTCCCGGCGAGTACGACTTGTCGGTCTCCGGATTGCCTGACGGCGTGTACTTGGATTCGGTGCGTGTGGGCGGACAACCGCTGCCGGGAGCTACCCTGACGGTCCCGTCCGAGTACGACCTGACCGACGTCGACTTGAGGTTGGCGGACGATGGCGGCGAGGTCTCAGGCGTCGTCGACCCCAGCAACTCAGCCGTGCCTGGACAAGTTGCTCCTCTTGGAGTGGCCGCGCTGATTCCGATCCCCTATGGGGGGCGCGGTCGGTTCGAGTTGCTTGCCTCCTATCGACCCGAGGATGGACAGTTCCTATTTCGGGCGGTGCCGCCGGGCGATTACACTCTGGTGGCCGTGCCGACCAGCAATCGGTTTGACTTGGGGGAGCCGGCGGATGTGGAACTGCTGCGAAGGGGCGGCAAGCGCGTTGAGGTGCGGCCCGGGCAGAGCCTCAGCACGGAGGCCCCGTTCGTGCCTGACCGCGACTAGGCGTCCAAGGAGTCCTGCAGCAACTGCCAGAGTCGGTCGACGTGGCGCTGCTCGGTCCGGACTTGCCCGACGGCGGCGCGAATCGTGAACCGGCCGTCGAGCTTGGTGTGCGAGAGCAAGAACTCGCCGGAGTCGTTGATGCGCTGCATGAGCCGTTCGTTCAGCTCGTTGAGATCCTCCTCCGGAACCCCGTCCGGGCGGGCGCGGAAACATACCAGCGAAAAAGGGACCGGCGCGAGCCGCTCAAAGCTCGGGTGCTCGTCGATCTGATCCGCCAGCCACCGGGCGGACTTGCAGTGGCGGCGGAGCAGCGCCTCATACCCGCCGCGTCCGAACGCGCGCATGAGGTAGTAGAGCTTCAACGCGCGGAATGGGCGGCCGAGCGGCACGGAGTATTCCATCAGGTTGACTGCGCGCGGGTCCTCAGCCGAGCGGAGATACTCAGGCGTCAGGCTAAGCGCCTCGCGAAAGACCTCCGGCTTGCTCGTCCAAAGTACGGAGAGTCCCATCGGCGAGAACATCCACTTGTGCGGGTTCATCAGGTAGGAGTCGGCTCGCTCAATGCCCGCGAACAACTCCCGCATCTCCGAGAGCATCGCGCAAGGCCCGGCATAGGCGGCGTCTACATGCAGCCAGAGCCGGAAACGTTCCGCGATCTCCGCGATGGCGGGAACCGGGTCGACGGAGGACGTGGACGTGGTCCCGATAGTGGCGCAGACGGCGATCGGTTGGAGTCCGTCGGCCAGGTCCTGTTCGACGGCCTCGGCGAGGGCGCCGGGGCACATCTCGAAGCGATCGTTGGCGGCGACCTTGCGGCACGCGTCGCGGCCGTGGCCGAGCGTGAGCATCGTCTTTTCAATGGAGGAATGCGCTTGCGCCGACGTGTACATGACCAGCTTGTTGAGGTCGAAGGTCGCCGGGTTGGTCGCACGGTACTGTTCCCGAGCCGCGATGACGGCGTGTAGGCTTGCCTCGGAGGCGGTGTGGTGGGTGACGCCGAACCATTCGGACGGCAAGTTGAGCCACTGAGCCAACCACTGGAGCGTGACGTGCTCCAACTCGGTGGACGCGGGCGAGGTGCGCCACAACATGCCGACGTTGTTGAGCGAGGCGGCCAGCGTTTCGCCGAGTACGCCGGGGCCGGAACCGCCGGCGGCGAAGTAGCCCATGAAGCCCGGATGCGCCCACTGGAGGACGTGGGGCATGACGTCGCGATCGAGTTCGGCGAGGATCTGCGCCGCCGCCGCCGGTTCTTCGGGGGCCGACCGTGGCAGCTTGTCGACGAGCTCGCCCGGCTGCACGCGAGGCACGACGGGGCGCTGTTCGATGGAGGATTGATAGTCGGCGATCCAGTCCGCGAGTTCCTTGGCCGCCGTACGGAACTCTTCAGGGCTCAGGTCGCGATCCATACGATCTAGAATAAGCTTCGGTGGAGCTATTGGTTCTCGGCGGCGTGTTCGTCCTAGCGTTCTGGGCCTGGAAGCGCCCTGGGCGATGCCGTCGTGCGTGCGGTCGGCCTAGTCGTCGATGACGATGTCTTCAGGCTGGGTCCACACGATCTTGTCGTCTTCCATACCTACGACCGGGTTGCCGAGCGCTTTGTGGAGGCGCATTTCGCGATTGACGGCCTGTTGAAGGACCTCGATAGGGACGTCTTCCATCGAGGCGGCGCGATTCTTCGTCTTAGCGTCCGAGGGAGCGGAATCGGTCCCACCCTGTGCTATCGGTGATGTGGTTGACATGCTCGTAGCTCCCCGAGGCGACCTCCGCGAACCGGCCCGTACCTGAATTATCGTATACCCTCCACGATTCGGCCAGAGGGGCGTAGAGGCGGAGGAAGTTACGAATCGTGCGCTCGTAGCGTCTCTCAATATCCTCGCGCGGGATACTGTGCCCCCCAACCTGCGTCCGAACGGCGCCGCGTTCGAGCGACAGCTTCCAATCTCGCAGCCAAATAAAAGCCAGATGGACAGCGTAGCCGTCATCGATCCGCCTCTTGAGCCACGTCGCGTAGGAACGGCCGGAAAGCGTCGTCTCAAACGCGAATGACCGGCGTTCCGCGGCCAGTTCCCTCAGGCGTGCGAGCATGAGACGGCCCGCCTCCATGGACACGGTATCCGGATTGTAAGCGGAGAGGCCTTGCGCGATCACGTCGGCGTTGACGAACGTCTGAACGCCGAACTCCCCGAGCATCGCCGGCGCCAGCGTCGACTTGCCCGCGCCGTTTGGTCCGCCCAGAACGATGATCTGCGGCTTTGGTCTCATCTCGTTCGCGACCCTCCCTGATACAATACGCCACGTTCGAATTTCTCTAATAAAGGCGGCGACATTATGGGCATCTTAGACTTCCTCAAGGGCGAACTACTCGAGATCATCGAGTGGACCGACGACTCGCGCGACATCCTCACCTATCGCTTTCCCGATGAGGACAAGGCGATCAAGAACGGCGCTCAGCTCATCGTCCGCGAATCGCAGATCGCGCAACTCATCTACGTCGGCGAGATGGGCGATCAGTTCGCCCCCGGCAAGCACACGCTCTCGACGGAGAACATCCCGATCCTAACTCGGCTGAAGAGCTGGAAGTACGGATTGGAATCGCCTTTCAAGGTCGACGTCTACTACGCGAACACGCGCCTGTTCACGGGAAACAAGTGGGGCACGTCGAACCCGGTGATGATGCGCGACGACGATTTCGGCATCGTGCGCGCCCGCGCTTTCGGCACTTATGATTTCCGGATCATCGACGTGCAGACGTTCCTGCGCGAGGTCGCCGGTTCCGACCATACGTTCCGGCTGGACGAGTTCTCGGACACGATGCGATCGCGGATTGTGAGCGTGTTTTCGGACGCCATTGCCACGTCGAAGATTCCAGTGTTGGATGTCGCAACCCAATACGGGGAGCTGGGCGACGCGCTGCTGCCGTTGATCAATCCGGTGGTCGGCGCGAAGTACGGCATCGAGATTTCGAGTTTTATTATCGAGAATGTCTCGCTCCCCAAGGAGGTCGAGGAGGCGATCGACAAGCGCTCGTCGATGGCTGCGGTAGGCAATCTGAACGACTACGTGAAGTTCCAGATGGCCGAGGGGATGGCCGAAGGTGGATCGGGCGCCGGCGGCATGGCGACGGAGATGGCGGTCGGCCTCACCATAGCGCAGCAGATGATGCAGCAGCACGGCGGCATGCTCGCCAACACGATGGCGAACCCGGCAGTGCAGCCGGTGGTCGCCGATGCGGTTTCCGGCGGCGGAGGCGGTTCGGGCTTGCCTGAGATGATGACTCCACAACAGGTCGCGGCGGCACTCGGCGTGAGCGAGGCGGATGTTCTGGCGATCGTCGAGTCCGGCGAGTTGAAGGCCAAGAAGATTGGCTCCGCAGTTCGTATTAAGCGAGCTAATCTCGACGCCTATCTCGCCGACTAACCGCGCCCTTCGGCTTCCTCACCGATGGACGAACAGATCCAGGCGATCCAGAAGGATTCGTGCCCGGCCTGCGGCGGCAAAGCCGTCTGGAATCCGGCGAAGCAGGCGCTCGTCTGCCCGTATTGCGGGACGGAAGCGCCGATGGAGGTCGACCCGGAGTCGGGCGCCATTGAGGAGATCGACCTCGTTTCCACGCTGCGCGAGATGCCGGAGAATCTGCGCGGCTGGGAGACGCCGGTCAAGACGGTCAAGTGTCGGAACTGTCACGCGGTGACGGTGTTTGACGCGGTGAAGGTCGGCAAGAATTGCGATTTCTGCGGTTCGCCGGAGCTGGTCGACTACGATGAGATCAAGTCGCCGATCCGGCCGCAGAGCGTGCTGCCGTTCAAGCTGGATCAGACTCGCGTGCGCGAGGCGATGCGGCGCTGGTACGCCTCCAAATGGCTGGCGCCGGGCAAGCTCAAGAGCAAGGCGCTAGTGGATACTGTCCACGGCGTCTATTTGCCCTACTGGACCTTCGATGCGCAAGTCGAGGCCCGCTGGACGGCTGACTCCGGCACCTACTACTACGTCACGCAGACCTACCGCGACTCCAACGGCAACACGCAGACGCGTCAAGTGCAGAAGGTGCGTTGGCGGCCTGCTTCAGGCCACGTCAGCCATTTCTTCGACGATGAGCCGATCCCCGGCACGCAAGGCGTCCACCCGGAGTTGCTTCGCGCCGTCGAGCCGTTTCCGACGAACGATCTTGTGCCCTATGAGACGGCGTACCTTTCGGGCTTTGTGGTCGAGCACTATCAGGTGGTGTTGATCGATGCGGCACAGCAGTCGCGTGACGCTATGGACACAAAGCTGCGGCAGATCTGCGGCTCGCAAGTCCCGGGCGATACCTACCGCAACTTGCAGGTCTATCCCGAGTACTCCGGTCAGACGTTCAAGCACATCCTGGTCCCGGTCTGGTTGTTGGTCTATGACTACGGCCCGAAGTCGTTCCAGGTCGTGGTGAACGGCAACACCGGCGAGATCGCCGGGGAGTATCCCAAGAGTTGGTGGAAGATTTTCTTCCTAGCCCTAGCCGCCCTGGTCGTCATCGCCCTCCTCATCCTCGCCAATCAGTAACCGCCCACTCCGCACCCCACCCAAACGTTCTTTGGCAGGAACAAGAGCAGCAGGTCACCCTAGAGAGAGGGGACAGTCAGAGCGGCCTCGACATGGGGAAGCAACCGAACTTCCCTGAGCATCTATATCCGTCTCAGGCGACCGAACCAGTGACGGCTCAGGCGTCATCGAGAGCATCGAGGTAGTCGCAGACTTCGCTAACTCCGACGACATCCCCGAGATCAATGTCGATATCCAACAGGTTCACCTCGTGCATGATCTCGCAGCGCTCGCCCACAGCTTCACGGGGCACGATCACACGAAAAGTGTGAGCCGCGTCGCGGCACGTCGCGTAGACGCAATGACTCGTGCTGACGCCGGTCACGATCAGCGTATCCACGCCCAGCGCAGCCAGATTCTGTAGAAGGTTGGTGTCCTTCAGAGCGGATGCGTACTTCTTGCGGACAATTCGCTCGGTCGGGCGTCGTTCTAGCCGCGCATCGAGGTCGTATTCTCCCTCGTCCGCCGCCTGGCGATGGACCTTTCCCGCTTTCCTGTCATGAGGGGAGGGAGGGTCGGCCGGGTCGTAGTCGTAGGTCGTGAAGAAGATCGGGATCTCGGCTCTGCGGGCGTTCTCCAGCAAGCGGACTGTGGCCTCGACGACCGAATCGACTGAACTCCCCAAGGGGTAACAATCAGGCTTCGTCCACTTCAAAGCGAGATCAATCACGATCAACGCCGGCCGTTTTCCGAAGCCGGTTCGGCCCGCCCAGTTGAGCTCCTTGTACCGTTCAAGCAGGTCAGAAAGATGCGCTTTGAGCGGCCCGCGCAGCTCGTCCGGCAACTGCAGTTGTTTCGAGCCGGACGAGGGGGTTTCCTTGCGATCGGATGGGGTCATTTGTGTGTGGGCTCCGCGAGGGCGATCAGTATGTTCTCACGCCCGGCAATCTGATCGGAAGGGCGTGTGGAAGCCGGATGGAAACAGCCTCAATAGTGACATCCGAGCGGGCGTCTTGGAAGCGAAGCTAGCGGGGTCGGCCGGTGTCTCGCGGCCCCGGGGGGCGCGTCGAAAAGCGCTAGTGAAAGCGGCCAAAGCCTGGCCGACATCGCGGCGGGTCGCTACCGAGACTATTCCGAGGAGACGCCATCGCATCTTGCCGGTGACATCAGCCTGCAACTCTAACAGACGATATTCGAGCGGGGCTACGGTTCGTTCTCGTGTCGCCCCTGGGTGCGTGGATAATGGGGCATGCCCGATCGGTGTTATTTCCGACTCGCCTCGTTAGCCGTGGTTGGTCTGCTGTTTGGCGCCGCCGCTGAGGCACAGAAGTTTCCATTGCACGAGGTGCGCGTGGAAGGCGCAGAGCGGTTGTCGGCCGGCGCCGTAATTGTCGAGTCGGGGCTTCGTATCGGCGGGCCGGTCGATCAGACGGACTTTGAAGAGGCGTCCGGACGTCTGCAAGGCAGCGGGTTTTTTAGCTCGGTCCGCTTTGCGTATCAACCGAAGACAGTGGAGGAGGCACCGGGTTTTTCATTGACGCTTCGCGTGGAAGAAGTCGATCAGCTTCGCCCCGTCATTTTCGACATACCCGCGCTGGGTGGAGTGGACGTGCTCGGCAAGTTGGCGGAGATCGCGCCCTTCGCGCATGCGCAGATTGCGGATACTCCGGAGGCCGACAACTACTATCGCGCTGGGCTCGAAGAGCTGGTGGCGGCGGAGACGGGAAGCCCGGAAGAGATCTCCTCCGATATCTACAACGACTTCAAGACAGGCGAACTCACCTACATCTTTCGGCCGAAGGTCTTGCCTCGCTTGCAGGAGTTTGAGGTGGAGGGGGCCTCAGCTCTTTCGACGGGCCGGATCCATGAGGCGATTGACCATCTGGTGATCGGCGAGGAGTACACGGAGCGGCGTTTCCGCGCCTACCTCACGGAGAACATCTTGCCGTTGTACGGCGAGTTAGGCCGACTGAAGGCGACGTTCGAAGAGGTGTCATCAACCTCCCCTGCCGAGCCCGGCGGGCCGTTGCACGCGATCGTTCGAGTGGCGGAGGGCGGCGAGTATGAGCTCTTGAGCGTAGATTTGAGAGGAGACGCGATCGACGCCTCCACGCTCAGCGAGGCGGCGAATTTTCCGGTGGGTAAGAGGGCCAATCAGAAGAAGATCGGGGCAGGCCTGGAGGCGATTCGGACCGAGCTGAGCCGAGGCGGGTACTTGAGTCCGCAACTGAATGAGAAGCGAGTCTTCGACGACGCGGCGCTCCAGGTGAGGATTGGCCTGCAGATCGAGCGCGGGCCGCTGTTCACGTTCGGATCGTTGACGTTGGCGGGATTGGACCCGAAAGCCGAGGCGACGGCGCGGAAGCGCTGGAAGTTGACGCCTGGAGACCCAATGAATAACCCCTACGTTGACGACTACCTCAAGGAGGTGTTGCAGCGAGTGGAGACGAACGGTGTTGGGCGGCAGATGAAGGTGCGCGAAGGTACAACGATCGTGGATTTGACGATCACGTTCCGCTAGCCTTCCGCCCGCGCCTTGAGCCCGTTGCAGAAGCCGGCGAAGGCCTCGTTCATATCCGGCAGCGAACCCGCGATCAGCGGGAGCATGGGGCCGGAGAAGACCTCGTGGAGTCGGAAGTCGGTCCCGCCGTCTGGGCGCGGCGAAAGCGTGAACGTGCGCACGCCTTTGAAGAGCCCCAGCGGCATCCCGCCTTGCCAGGTCATCTTTCGCGCCTCGTCCATCTCGACCACCTTCACCGGGAAGGCGCGACCTGGGCTCAGGTGCGAGAAGACCTTGATCTTGTTTCCGACGGCGATCTCGCCCTCGACGCGCTCGCACGAAGGGTCGAACTCCGGGTAGCTGCCGCCGTCGGTGATGATCTCCCACACGCGTTCAGGCGCGGCGGCGATGGTTGTGGATGCTTCAAACTCTTTCATGACGACTCCTCAAGTACTCGATGTATTCTCTCGACGCGCCGGTCGCGATGATTCGACGTTTTGAGATAAGCTAATCCCGCTCGTCGCGATACGCAATCATGGCAAACAACTTCCCCAAACTCCACAACGCAGCCTGGCCCGGAGTGGTCGGCAAGGGGCCGGATTCCGAGCCGCCCATCTCGCTCGACCGCATGATTGAGCTGACGGCGAACGCCGAGCTCGACGACGACCACTTCGACGGCATCGACCTGTTCCTCGCTTCTCCGCACATCGATATTGATTCGGATGAGGCGACCATCCGCAAGGCCGTGGACAAGATCCAGGCCAAGGGGCTGGCGGTCGGCTCGTTCGTGGCCCCGATTTGGCCTCCGGCCGGCGGAGGCGCCGCACAAGATCCCGGAGAGGGGCGCACCAAGTTTCTCGAGGCCGTCCGCAAGTCCTGCGCCATTGGCCAAAAGATGCGCGAGTGGGGCGCCCGTCCGTCCGGCGTCGTCCGCATCGACTCGGCCACCGGCGTCTCGGAGTGGGCCGAGGGCGACGAGGATGCTCACACGGAGGCGATTGCCGAGACTTTCCGTCAGGCCGCCGATATCGCGGCGGACTACGACGAACAGCTTGCCGCCGAGGGCGAGATCTGCTGGGGCGGCATGCATTCCTGGCGCAAGATGGTGAAGCTGCTGGAGATGGTCGATCGGCCGAATCTGGGCTATCAGGCCGATATGGCGCACAATCTGCTCTACACGATGGGCTACAACGCGCCGGAAGATCGCATCTTGCCCGAAAACTTCGACTGGGACGATCAGGAGCAGTTGGACGCCGCCTACAACCAGGTGGCCGCCGCTCTACGGCCCTGGACGATCGACTTCCACGTGGCGCAGAACGACGCGACCGTATTCGGCTCCGGGTCCCATGACAAGACCGGTCGCCACTGCCGCGCCGCCGATCCCAACGGCAAGCTCAACATTGAGAAGCACGCTGGTTTCTGGCTGCGGGACGCGGACGGGGAAGTGACCCGGAAGTGCCGCCATATTTGCTGGGACGGCTGCATGTTCCCCAATGCCGTGATGGAAGATGAGGAGACCTGGAACGACGTGTTGCGGGCCATGATGCGCGTTCGCGCAGCTCACGGTTGGAAGGAGTAAGCCCCCTCTACGAGGGGCGTACGACCTATAAGGGAATGGTCGTATACCTGGAAATTACCTAGGGCAGGTTCCCCGGTTGAACCGGGGATTTTTACCGAGAGTCGCAGGTACTTTCGTTCCGTTACAACAGAAGCAAGCCCGAAGGAGCCGTCCTCAAGGACCGATCTTTTGAGCCCGGGAGACGACCGCGCTGTCGTGTCGTCGACCCGCTCCGTCGCTGCTCGGAGCGTATGATTGGGCCGATTGTTCCTTCCATCCTGGGCGCACCAGGAAGGGGCGAAAGGCTCATAAGACCGAGGGCTTGCCGTCTAGATCCCCATCCGGGCGGCGGCCCTCGGCTCGGAATCGCCCCCTCAAACGGCGCGCAAAAAAGCCCGGCGACCGCAGTTGCGAGTCGCCGGGCAGCGTCCGTGTGGAGGAGAGGGGAGTTGGTTTAGATATTGTCGACTCGGAGGTTGTTGGTCACCGAGAAGACGCCGAAGATTCCGTTGGCGAGGATGCCGGCGATATCCTTCTCCATTTTGCGATTGACGATTCCTTCAAGCGTCACGGCGCCGTTATTGACCAGGATGTGGATGGGCGGCACGGACCGGATGCCGTAGCGATTGAGGGCCTGGTGGCTGTAGATCGCTCGCAGCGTCTGGAGCCGGATGCGGTCGTCGAAGGTGGAGACCCGCGCGGGCTCGACGTTGTTGACCACTTCATTTACGCCTTCCACGTTGGCTGCGACGCGCTCCACGGAGCGAACCATCGAGCGGCGGTAGACGTTTCCGTTCAGCGTGACGCGGTCGCCGTCCACGCTGATCGTCACGAAGTCGAACACCGAGTAGAACGGAAGCGTCACGATCTCTTTGCGGACCCGCTCGGCGACGCGTGCGGCGTCGGGGTCTGCCTGTGACTGGGATGCAATAAGCGGCAGGGCGACGACACTCATCGCTGCGGCCAATGCTAGGGTTCTCATTCGGTTCAACATGACGATTCTCCTGAAGTTCCTGTTCTGTGATCTGCTGTCTACTGTCTTCCTCTTCTTGTTGGATTGCCCTGTTTCAGGGCTTTTTCTATCGAACACTTGGTTGGATGCACGACTGCGGGCAGGGGGTACAGAAAAATGTTGAAATCCACTTGCTTTTTCCCGGTTGCTCGTGTTATCGATTTCGATTCGATCGGCCTGGGGTGTCTTTGCAACACAGTTGCTTTTCGCGGGCTTGGCCGGTAGCATCAGAGAGTTCGAGAAATCGAGCCCTCGAAGTGAACTCCATGACGACGCAGCACGCGATCTACCACCGGACTTTCGGCGCCGCCGAATTGAGCAATCGTGAAGCTCGAACCATCGAGTTGGACGGCAAGAAGATCGCCGTCGTACGGGTGGAAGATCGCCATTACGCCGTCGATGCGCTGTGCAGCCACATGGGCGTGCCTCTCGACCAGGGCAGCGTCGATGGACACGAATTGGTTTGCCCATGGCACGCGGCTCGTTTCTGCGTCAAGACCGGCTCGAAGACGTCCGGGCCCGGCTGGTGCGATCTGGAAACGTACCCGACGCGCGTCACGGACGGATTCATCGAAGTATCGCTTGAGAAAACGATCGAGCCGACGCCGATCCCGGTGACTCGGGAAGCTGAAACGGTTGTAGCGTAGTACGTTTCAGAATCCCCTACGGGCGTCGTAGCCTCGTACAATCTTCAGGGTGCGCGCCTGTTTTGGGTCTCTTTGTCTATTGCTCCTGGCCTCGGCCGGGGTTGCGCCCGCGGTCGAGCTCTTTTCCGGCGTGACTCGCGGGGTATTGCTCCCTGCACAGAGCGAGGAGACGCTGTTTTCCGACTTCACGTTCACGGCTCCTCCCGGCGCGCGCTGGGTGGTAGTCGAGGCGACCACCGGTTCGCCTGAGCTGGACGTCGACCTGTTCCTGCGCTTCGGGGGGCCGGTCGACCAGTTGACCAGCGGCGTGATTCGCTCCGACGCTTCGAGCGAGACCCCGGCCGGCGTGGACGAGCACATCTTCCTGAACGATTTGAGCGTCCCGGTGCTTGAGACGGGCGTCTATCACTTGGCGCTGCTGACGAAGTCTCTCGACGTCGAGATCCCGGTCACGCTGAAGGTGACGTTGGAGTTCGGGGGCGAGCAGCGTTCGTTTCTGCTGTCGAGCTTCGACAACGGCCGACTCGACGGTTGGACCCGCAACTTCCCGCCGACGACGGAGCCGGGGGCCACCAACGGAGACCCGGAGACCAATCTCGCGCTTCCGTTCGAGGGTACTCTGCGGGTAGCCGATTTCAACGGTCCGGCGCGGGACGCGCTGCTGGCGGCTCCGAAGTTCTTGGGCGACCTGGCCAGTTTCTCGAACGCGCGCTTCGAGTACGAGTTTCGCTATGTGGACGGTCCGGCTCCGTTGTTTCCGATCGAGATGCGCATTCTCGGCGGGGGCGGCGCCTATCGCTGGCTTGGACCTCGGCCGGAGCTTGGCGAGTGGTTGCAGTTGACGGTCCCCCTGGAGGCCGGATCATGGGAGCGCGTCTCGGGAGCCGTGGCGTTTGCGGACGTGCTGCGCAACGTAACGCGGATTGAAGTCTCGATGGACCATTCGCTGGGTGGCGACGAGGTCAACGAGATCGACAACTTTCAGTTTCGGGGCGAGCCTCCGCCGCCGACGCCGGACAGCGGCGGCGGTCCCACTCATTCCGATTTTGAAACCGGGCTGGACGGCTGGACGCGCAACTTTCCGGCCTCGGCGATTCCGGGCGCCTCGATCGGGGCGGAGAACTCCGCGGTCCAGCGAGGCATTGGCGGGAGAAGCTCCGACGGCGTCCTGCTGATGATCGACGGAGACGGGCGCGACCAAGACTGGGCCATTGCGCCACCGAAGTTCGTCGCGGGTCTGGCGTCGCTCGATCAGCCCTGGTACGAGTTCTACTATCGGCGGCTGAGCGGCGACACGCCCTTCCACGGGGTGCGATTGCGGCTTGTGGGAGGCGGCTCGACGTACCAGTGGACCGGGGCCCGGCCCCGCGATACCTGGGAGCGATTCCGAGTGCCGATCAACGCGGACAACTGGGTTCTATTCACCGGAGAGGACAGTTTCGACCACGTCGTGCGCAACGTCCAGCGGTTGGAGGTGAGCTTTGATCTTGCGTTTGGGCCTGAGGTCAACGCGCTGGACGACTTTCATTTGCGTACGCAGTTTTCCTCGCCTTCAGGCCCGGGGCTGAGCGTCGAGCCGGGCGAGATCAGTCGGACAGTCTTCGGCGAGGACGCCGTGGAGCCGGCCACGCTGGCGATTGCCTCGACGGGCGGGGAGATGCTGGAGTGGTCCGCCTCGGTGGATCCGCCGGTGACCTGGATCGCACTCTCCAAGCGTTCCGGCGCAACCGCCGATGAAACGGTCGTGACGTTCGACCCGAGTCGGGCCGGGGCCGGATTGCATCAGGCGGATATCGTAATCGAGAGTTCGAGATTCGGCGTGCTGGACGTCCGTATTCCCATGCGGTTGAGCGTCGGCCCGTCGATCGGCGGCGTGATGCACGCGGCCGACCCCGGCGTCCCACTAAGCGGCGGCGCTTTGGCTTCGCTCTACGGCCGTTTTCTTTCCACCGCCTCGACGCAAGCGCCTCTCGAAGGGGGGCACCTGCCGACCTCGCTGTTGGGGACGGAGGTGAAGTTCTTCACAACGTCCGGCGACTTTCTGGCGCGGGCGCCTTTGCTGATGCTGAGCGAGGGGCAGATCAATCTGCAGGTCCCCTATGAGGCTCAAGGCTTGGATACGGTCCTCGTCGCGGTCTGCCGCGATGAGTTGGAGTCTCCGCGTTTCCCCGTGCCGCTGAGCGCCGCCGGGCCGGGCATTTTCGACCTCGGCAACGGTCGTGCGAGCGTCGTGAATCCGGACGGATCCGTCAACGGACCGGACAGGCCGGCACGGCCCAGCGACGTCGTGACCGTCTTCTACAGCGGGCCAGGCGCCGTCGATCCGGCGTTGGAGACCGGCCGTGCGGCGCCGGCGAGCCCCCTGCGTATTCCGACCGGGGGCGTTTCAGCCGAGGTCGGCGGACTGGCCGCTCGCGCGTTGGGTTCCGCCCTGACTCCGGGCTTCGTCGGATTGGCGCAGTTGGGGGTCGAGATTCCCGGCGAGTTGCGCGCCGGGGTCCATCCCCTGACGATCCGTTTGGGCGGCGTCCGATCGAACAGCGTCACGATCTGGGTGTTTGCACCGCCGCGGCCCAGCGAGTAACGGGGGTTACCGGCTTCCTCGGACACGAGCGTCGATTTCGTCGACGATCTGCTTTTGTCCGAACCGGACGGCGAGGTCCCGTGCCTCGGCTAACGTCTGGCGAGCTTCGGATACTTGCCCCGCACCGCCCTGGGCCATGGCCAACAGGTAGAGGAACTGCGGGGTCTGCTGGTCGACCGGCTCGCGCGTCTTCACAAGATGGGCCACGGCGGCTGAGTAGCGTCCGCGTTCCGCCTCCAAGCGACCCGCGTGGAAGAGCGCTTCACGGTAGTTCGGTTGGGACTCGATGGCTTTGCTGATCTGCTCCAAAGCGCCCGAGGCGTCTCCCTGCACTTCCAGAGCCAGGCCGTAGCTCATCCGAGCCTGCGGGTTGTCAGGGCTGATCTCCAAAGCGGTTTTGAAGGCTTCAACAGCTTCCTGGGGCTTCTCGGTGCGCATCAGCAAGACGCCGTAGTTGTAGTGCGACTCGGCGTTCGAGGGATCCACTTGGATCGCCTTGTCGTAGGCCTCCTTGGCTAAGTCCGGCTTGCCGACTTGGGCGTACAGAGCGATGAGGTTGTTCCACGGCTGCGCCGACGTCGGGTCGATTTCGCCCGCCCGCTCCAGGGCGCCTACGGCATCATCGAGGCGGCCTTGCGCGGCGAAGGCTTGAGCGCGCGCGATAAAGGCCTCAGGAGACACTGACAGGGCGGAGAGTTGATCCATCCGCGGATCGGCGAGCGGCGGCAACTCTCCCTCTACCAGAGCGGCGCGCGCCTTGGCTCGTTCGCTCTCTTCCTGCTTTCCCGCATCCGCCAGGGCTAGAGCTAGGCCGGACCAGGCGGGCCCGAATCGCGGGTAGATCTCGATGGCTGCGCTGTACGCCTCGACCGCTTCTTCATGTTTGCCCGCATCGGCACGGCAGCGGCCGACGCCCATCCAGGCCGCAGGAGCCAGACCGGGGACCGATTTCAGGCGATCGAAAATAGGGCAAGCCTCGTCTCCCTTTCCCGATTCCATCAAGAGTCGCGCCTTGAGCAGTTCGGCCGGTTCGTAGGGGCTGAGTTCCAGCGAGTTGGTGATGGAAATCAATGCGATGTCGCCCCTGTCTTGCGCCACCTCCGCGATGGCCTGATAGTAGGGCCAGGCCGGTGCGCCGGAATCCAGCGCCCGCGCTCGTTGGTACCAGGCGACGGCTTGCGCGTTGGCGTCGTGCGCCTGGAGAATCATGCCCACCTTGCCCGTCAGCGTTGCGCTGCGGTCGTTCTCCGCAGCCTTGGCGGCGGCTTCGTCAACGGCTTCCTGGACCGCCGGCGGGAAGCTTGAGGAGTCGACCGTGGGGATTGGAGGGATGGACGGGCCGCACGCTCCGGCAAGGAGCACGAGGAGTGAAGGAAGCAAACGACGCATCTTTCTATCCTATCTGCGGGCGCGGTAGGCTGGGAGATTCCATGAGTGACTTGAAACTTCCCCCATTTACTTTCGGCGTCGGAGACCGCTTTGCCCGCGAGGCCGTTCCGCAACTTCGCGCCTGTGTTTTGGCCGCCGAGGAAGGGGCGCAGGTCTCTCCGGTTTGGAACAAGTCGCACCGCGAGCATTCGACGGTTGGGTCGGAGCCGCAGAGCGTGCGAGACGCCGCGGTAGCGGCGGTCAGCGAGCTGGGCTACGAACAGCCCTATTTCGTCGACGCCGACCACATCAATTTGTCGACCGTGGACGGATACTTGGCCTCGGCTGATTTCTTTACGCTGGACGTGGCCGATGCAATCGGCCAGCCTGCCAAATCCGAGGACGTCGAGGCGTTTGTCGACCGTCACCCGGAACTGGCCGCGGACGTGAGCGTGTCCGGCATCGAGGGAGCGGTTGAGTTGAGCCGCGACCGGACTGTCGCCATCGCCGAGAAGTATTTGTTTGCGGTGCAGGACGCCGGCAGAATCTATCGCCACATCGCGGACAAGCTCGGAACTGGAACCTTCGTTACGGAGGTCTCCATGGACGAGACGGATGCCCCCCAGACTCCTCCCGAGCTGCTAGTGATCCTTGCCGCGATGGCGGATGAGAAGATTCCGCTGCAGACGGTTGCGCCCAAATTCACTGGCCGCTTCAACAAGGGCGTGGACTACGTCGGCGACGTGGATCAATTCGAGCGCGAATTCAACGACGACCTGGCCGTGATCGCGCACGCCGTCAGTGCGTACGGATTGCCCGACAATCTCAAACTGAGCGTCCACTCGGGCTCGGATAAGTTCTCCATCTACGCGCCGATCCGCCGCGCGCTGCTGCGCACGGGCGCCGGCGTCCACGTCAAGACCGCAGGCACCAACTGGCTCGAGGAGCTGATTGGACTGGCCGAGGCCGGGGGCGCGGGATTGCAGCTGGCCAAGGACGTCTACAGCGAAGCTCACGCCAAATGCGACGCGCTGTGCGCACCTTATGCGGCGGTCATCGACATCGATCTCGCGCAGCTTCCCTCGCCGGGAGATGTGGCCGCTTGGTCCGGGGCCGAGTACGCCGAAGCACTGCGTCACGACCAATCCAATGCTCGCTTCAACCCGCACTTTCGACAACTTCTGCACGTGGGCTACAAGGTAGCCGCACAGATGGGCGATCGCTATCTCGACATGCTGGAGGAGTGCCGCTCCTCCATTGAGAAGAATGTGACCGAGAATCTTCTAGAGCGGCATATCCGTCCGCTGTTCCTGGCCTAGGCCAGCTGCGCTAGTTTTTCTCTGGTTGCGGGGCCTCCCGAGTTGCAGGGGCGCCGGCCTCGGCCATTCTCTGGATGAACTCAGGATCTCGGAACGGGTCTTCGGTTCGTTCTTGCCATTCGGCCAAAGCGGCCTTGAGCCGCTGCTCGACCTCGGCGACCTCTCGGCTGCCCGCAAGGTTCTTCAATCCATCCGGATCGGCGTGCGTGTCGTAGAGTTCGAACCGAGGCGGGTCGGCGAACGTCTCAAACGCTTCGCGCACCGGAGTGCCGTCGTAGCGAGCTTCCTGTGAGACCTGCATCGCCTTGTCCCCGTCGATGCCGGTCGCCGGCCGTTCCTCGCCGGCGCGGGCGTTCCAGATGAGTTGGTAGCGATTGTCGCGAATCGCGCGGCGGGGATAGAACGGGCGCGATCCGTGATAGTGGAACTCGCCGACGAGATAGTCTCGCCAAGACGCGCCGTCGTCCTGGAGCACGGAGCGCAACGACCGCCCGTCCACCCCTTCCGGGGCTTCCACTCCAATCGCGTCGAACGCGGTGGGCAGGACGTCCACCGTTGAAACCATCGCGCGGCTCACCGCGCCGACCCTCGATACGCCGGGCCAGCGGACGATGTAGGGGACTCGCAGGCCCGGTTCGTAGGTCGTGGTCTTGCCCCGAGCGAAAGGCGGACCGTGGTCGCTGACGAAGATCACGATGGTCTCGTCGGCGCGCCCCGTCGCTTCCAACTCGGCCAATAGCAGTCCCACTCCGTCGTCCAGCCGCTTGACGGCGTTGAGGTAGTTGCCCGTGCGGTCGCGCTGTTCCGGCGTGTCGACGCCCTGGAAGGAGAACAACGTCTCCGCGCTCGGCTCAATCGGATCGGCGGGATAACCCGCGACCTGCGGCGGAAAGTAGCGCTCGTCGTTGCGCGGCGGGGGACGCCGAAAGACGTGCGGGTCGGAGTAGTTCACCATCAGGAAGAACGGCGCGTCGCCGGACTCCTCAAAGAACTCCTTGGCACGCTCGGCCACCCACTCCGGCTCGCGCGCCTTCGCGTAGTTGGTGTGCCTTACGTCGAAAGGAAACGCGTCGTCCGGGTTGACGTGCAGCTTGCCGATGATGCCCGTGCTGTATCCCAGCGGTTCCAGCAGCGCCGGTATCGTCTTGTCGCGCAGGTCCTCATGGAGGCCGTATCCGGTATTTGTCAGTCCGTACTGGCCCGTTGCGTGAACATAGCGGCCTGTGAACATCGCCGAGCGAGACGGACTGCAAGAGGCCTGAGCCGTGTAGGCGACCTCGAACCGAACGCCTTGCTCTGCCAGCTTGTCCAGATGCGGCGTCACAATCCGCGTCTCGCCATATGAGCTGAGCTGCAGGCCCAGGTCATCCGCGGTGATGAATAGGATGTTGCGGACCCGGGGCGTTTCCGGCTCCGGGACGCCGCCGCAACCGGAGAGGACGAGGGCAAGAACGATCCACCTACGCATGGCTGTCCATTCTAGGCCTCGGCGCTATAATCGGCCACCAGTGACCGTGTCCAATTCGCCCGCCGAGCCGGGGATCCGAGCGGCAGCCGCGCCGATCTTGTTCCTGCTGGCGGTGATTCTATACGGACTCATTTGGCGACCTCTGGGCGCCGGGCAGTCTCCGCTGCCGCTTGAGATCGTATTCGGAGCGTCGGCCGTGTTCGCGCTGGCCCAGCTCTTGCTGATGGGCCGCAGTTGGCCGGAGATCGAGTCCTCGATCGTGCGCAATCTGTCTCGCGCGACGCCTGCGATCTTCATCTTGTTTGCGATCGGAGCGATCATCGGCTCTTGGATGGTCTCGGGCACCCTGCCGATGCTGGTCTGCTACGGCCTGAAGATTCTGAATCCCGACTACATCTATCTAGCCGCTTTCCTGGTTCCGGCCCTGTTCTCCATGCTGACTGGTACCTCCTGGGGGTCGACCGGCACGATCGGCGTCGTGATTGTTGGGATGGCGTCGGCTGTGGGCGCGAACCTGGGAATCACGGCGGGCGCCGTGATTGGCGGCGCCTTTTTCGGCGACAAGCTCTCACCGCTGTCGGACACCACGAACATCGCCGCTCTAGCCGCCGACGTCGACCTCTACGATCACATCCGCTCGATGACCGTCACGACGGGGCCCGCCGCCGTGCTGGCAGCCGTCGCCTACACCGTCCTGGGTTTCACGCATCCGGCCGCGGCATCTGAAGGGACGGACGGCTCGCAGGTCGTTGCGCTGACCTCAGCTCTCGAAGAGATGTTCGTCTTCAATCCGTTGTTGGGCCTACCGCCGATCATCGTCCTGGTCGGGTCCTTGCGCCGCATGCCGCCGATTCCGACGCTGCTGGCGTCGATCGCATCCGCATTCCTGTTGGCGCTCGGCTTCCAACGTTTCGACCTCTCGGCTGTGGCTGCGTCGCTGGTGACTGGTTTTGATTCAGCGATGGCCGTCTGGATGTCCGACGTTCCGGCCACCGCGGTTGAGCTGGTCGACCGCGGCGGCGTCTATTCGATGCGCGAGGCCGTCTTTGTCGCCTTCTTCGTCTTCTTCTTTATTGGAATTATCGACGTCATCGATGCGATGCCGCGGCTTGTCGACCGGGTGTTTGCGTTCGCCAACGGCCCGCGAGTGCTGGTCCTCTCGGCCCTCGGCGCCGCCGGTCTGACGAACGCGATGACGTCGAACCAGTACGCGACGAGCTTTATCGTCGGAGACGCTTTTCGCCGCCGCTTCGACCTCTTGAAGATTCCTCGCAGCGTGCTCTCGCGTTCGCTGGAAGATTACGGCACGATGATTGAGAGCCTTGTGCCCTGGCACGCCACGTCTGTATTCGTGGCGGCCGCGCTTGGAGTCCCTTGGAGCGACTACGCTCCCTGGCAACTGCTGTCGCTGTTGAATATCCTCATCGCACCGTTGTTTGCCGTACTCGGCATCGGACTCTTTCAGGGCTCTGCCGCGAAGTCTCGACCATGAAGCCGCCAAAGAAGATTGAAACCATGTTGGCCCATTGGGCCGAGGATCGAGCCGGACATCACGGGGCCGTTGTTCCTCCCATCTACCAGAACACGCTGTTCGTCTTTGAAGACTGGGCGGCGATCGACGAGGCTTTCGACGATCGCTATCAGACGGCGATCTACACGCGGGGGACCAACCCCACTGTACGCATGGTGGAGCAGAAGCTGGCGGCGCTGGCGGGCGGGGAAGCGGCACGGCTGTTTGGCTCCGGCATGGCGGCGATCTCGGCGGCGGTCCTCCATTGCGTCGACCCCGGCGACCATGTCGTCGCCGTCAAGAATGTCTACGGTCCGGCGAACAATCTGCTCAACCGCTACCTCCGACGCAAGATGGGCGTGGAAACGACATTTGTGCCGGGGGAGGACGTCGCTGAGTTCGAGCGGGCGATCCGCCCGAACACGAAGCTGATCTACCTGGAGAGCCCGTCGTCGGCCGTGTTCTCGCTCCAAGACGTGGCAGCGGTCGCTCGATTGGCGCGCGAGCGGGGGATACTCACCCTCCTGGACAACTCTTGGGCCACTCCCATTTTTCAGAAGCCGCTGGAGATGGGCGTCGACCTGGAGGTGCACTCGGTCACCAAGTACCTCGGCGGCCACAGCGACGTCGTGGCCGGGGCGGTCATCGGTTCCATGGAGCGAGTGCGCGAAATTGCGGTGACTGAGGGGGAGCTGCTGGGCGGCAAGATGGCGCCTTTTGAGGCCTGGCTTCTTTTGCGCAGTTTGCGCACGCTGCCCCTACGGATGAAGCAGCATCAGCACAACGCCGGGGTCGTGGCGTCGTTCCTGGAGGCGCATCCGGCCGTCAAGCAAGTCCGCTACCCCGGACTCGCCTCGCATCCGCAACGGTCGCTGGCCGAGAAGCAGATGTCCGGTTGTTCCGGCCTGCTGAGTTTTGAACTTGCGACGGGCGACCTCCAGCAGATTCAGGGGTTCGTCAACGCCCTCGAAGTATTCGAGATCGGCGTCAGTTGGGGGGGGCACGAGAGTCTCGTCTACGCGCCCGCGATCAGCTATCTCAAAGAGCTGCCGCCCGATCAGTTTGAAGCGCTCGGCATCGCCCTCGGCGATATCCGCATTTCCGTCGGATTGGAAGATGCTGATGATCTCACCGCGGATCTGGATCAGGCTCTGCGCCGAGCCCAGCCTTAGCCGGTCGGCCCGGATTGCGCTGTGAACGCCGGGTCTGAGAGCCTGTGGAGCCATGCAAACGGCAAGCAAGGCTCTTGTTGCGGCATGCTCGGCGGCACTGGGCCTAGCGGCGATTGACGCGTTCACCGCCATGCTGCCTGCCAATGAGCATTGGACGTGGGCCTACGCGCTGCGGGCTACTCTGCATGCCCTGGGGCTGGCCCTGGTCCTGACTGTCCCCTCGGGCCTGGTTCTTGCCGCCGCGGCGTCCATGTTGAAGCTCGACGTGCAGCGCGTGCTGAACTTCTTGCAGGTCGCCCTGCTCGTGGGCTTGGCCGTCATGCTGCGGTTCGACATGATCGATGTGGCGAAGCTGCTGGGGGAGTGGCTGGCGCGGGGGCTTGGCGTCGCGGTGCTCTCTGCGCTCTGCGGTTTCGCGGCCTACAGTTGGAAGCGCGCCGAGCCCCTTCTGGCGCTGTCGGGGCTGATCGTGGCCGCCGCGACCGTGGTCGTGTGGATCGGCGCCTACGCTCCCGGCGGTTGGGCGACCGCCGCTCTGGTTGCTGCTCCTACCGGGCTTGGACTCTGGCGAACGATCGGCACTGGTCCCTCTCGATCCGGCGCTCTTGTTGCGACAGCCACAGTTCTCACTGTGGGCCTGGGGTTGTGGGTCAACTTCTCTGCTGAGACGCACTTTTCGAGCAACGACTTGAGGCCCTCGATCGGTCGCGCAGCAGGCCCGCCGATCTTGCTGTTGACGGTGGATACCCTGCGCCGCGACGCCCTCTCCGTCTACAATCCCGACGCCCACCGCACGCCGGGGTTTGAAGAGCTCGCGGCCGACTCCCTCGTCTACGACCGCGCGTACAGCGCCGCTTCCTGGACGCTTCCGTCGGCGACTACGTTTCTCACCGGCCTGACGCCGCTCCAACACGACATGTCCAACGGACGGTGGCGGCTGCCGGCGGAGGTTGTCACGCTGGGCGAGCGTATGTCTCAAGCGGGCTACCGGACCGGCGCCGCTGTGGAGAACATCTGGCTGCGTCGCAAGGCGGGCTTTCACAGAGGGTTTGAGAAGTTCGCCCACTACCCTCGGACGATCGAATCCATGGGATCGCTCTATGAGTGGCAGATCGGCTTGAACTCCACACAGACTCTCACGTGGCTTGCACTGGACTGGATGGGCGACCGCGCGGACCAGCCGTTCTTCTTCTGGCTGCACTTCTATGACCCGCATGCGAATTATGACCCGGCTGAAGGCGGCCTCGAAGTCGGCGCGCTCGACTACGCAGCGCACAAGACATCGGAAGACCCTCTGCCATCGGAGCGGCATATGCGCGGGGAGAAGGGACGGTACCTGGGCGAGGTCCGGGAGGTGGATCGTGAGATCTCCAAATTGCTCGCCGGGTTGCGGGAGTTGGGACTCTACGACCGAATGGCCATCGTCATGACCGTGGATCACGGCGAAGAGTTCTGGGATCACGGCGCTTGGGCGCACGGACAATCGCTCTACAACGAGTTGGTGAACGTTCCGCTCATGATCAAGCCGCCGAGCGATTCCAATACGGAGCGACAGCCCGGTCGCGACGTGGAGCCGATTTCAACCCGCCGTGTGACGTCAATGGTCTTGGAACTGGCCGGCGTGGAGGCGTCCGATCCTTGTCTGGAGCGGTTCTCCGGCGATCAGGACGTGCCCATCCGTAGTCGCCATGACGGCGGACGTGCGGAGGCGTTGATTGTCGGCGACGAAAAAGTAGTCCGCATGGAGGGGGAGTCCGAGGTCCTGATCTACGATCTGGTCTCCGATCCAAGAGAGCGGAGCCCGCGGCCCGCTACGCCTGAAGAGCAGGCCGAGTATGGGCCGAGATTGGACGCCCGACACGCGATTGCGGCTGAGGTTCGGCGTTGTCTCGGGCTCGACGTCGAAGAGGAGACGCCGGCGATGAGCGACGACGCTCTGAAGCGGCTGCGCGACTTGGGTTACGTGCAGTAGGACGGAACGTCCTCATCGAAGACCGGCGGCTACTCGAAGACGACCGTCTTGTTGGCGTAGATCAAGATCCGGTCCTCCAGGTGCGACCGGACCGCCCGTGCGAGGACGAGCTTCTCCAGGTCGCGCCCCTTGCGGATCAGATCCTGCACTGAGTCTCGGTGAGACGCCCGCGCGACGTCCTGCTCGATGATCGGCCCTTCATCCAGATCGCTGGTTGCGTAGTGTGCCGTGGCGCCAATCAGCTTCACGCCCCTCTCAAAGGCGCGGTGGTACGGCTTTCCGCCCATGAAGGCCGGAAGGAACGAGTGGTGAATGTTCATCACCGGGCAGCCCACGTCGCGCAAGAAGTCCGCGCTGAGGATCTGCATATAGCGAGCGAGGACCACGAGGTCGACGTCGAACTCGCGCAGCAGCCCGATTTCTTCTTGCTCCTGCTCGGCCTTGTTCTCTTTCGTGACCGGAATGACCCGGAACTCGGAGCCGAACGACTCGACCGTGTCCTGAAGGTCCGGGTGGTTGGAGATGACCAAAGGGATGTCGCAAGGGAGTTCTCCGGCTTTCCACCGCCACAGCAGATCCACCAAGCAGTGGTCGTACTTGGAGACGAACAGAGCCACGCGCTTCGCCTTGGCCGCGTACTCCAATCGCGTCGACATCTGGAACCGTTCGGCAACCTCCATGACGGCCTGCTCCATCGTCCGACGGTCGGTGTGCAAGTCTCCAAAGTCGAAGCGGATGCGTTGGAAGAACATCTCTTCCACCGGGTCCGTGTGCTGATCGGCGTCGAGGATGTTCGCTCCGTGGCCGTAAAGGGTTTGAGCGAGGGCGGCGACGATGCCTTTGCGGTCTGGGCAGCAGACCAGCAACGTGGCGATGGTTTCAGGGCGAGGCACTCCTTCGATTGTATCGGGGGGCGCGCTCGTTCTAGCCGGCCCGCCGGCGAGGCTTTTCTTCGCGCAGAGCGGCCGGTAGTTCGAAGTTGTCTCCGAGATAGACGCGCCGGACATCGGCGTCCGCCTGCAGCTCTTGCGGGGAACCGGACCGGAACACCTCGCCGTTATGGATGATGAATGCGCGGTCGGTCACGGTCAGGGTCTCGCGCACGTTGTGGTCCGTGATCACGATGCCGATCTCACGTTCGCGAAGCTGGTTGATGATGCCCTGCAATTCAATGACTTGTTTCGGATCGATGCCGGAGAACGGCTCGTCCAGCAGCAAGAATCGCGGCGAGATGACCAGCGACCGGGCAATCTCCACGCGACGACGCTCGCCGCCCGAGAGCTGATAGCCGCGGCTGCGGCGTACCGTATCGAGCCCCAGTTGAGAGACGAGGCTCTCCATCCGCTCCCGGCGTTCTCGGCGCCGCAACGGAAGCGTCTCCAAGATGGCGAGGATGTTCTCTTCGACGGTGAGCTTGCGAAAGACCGACGGCTCTTGCGGCAGATAGCTGACTCCCAGTCGCGCGCGCTGGTACATCGGAACGCTCGTGATCTCGCGATCGCCAAGGAATACCTTGCCGTCGTCCGGCGCGATCAGCCCCACGATCATTCGGAACGAGGTCGTCTTTCCGGCCCCGTTGGGGCCCAGTAGGCCGATCACCTCGCCCTGGCGAACCGACAGCGTAACGTTATGAACCACCCGGCGACCGCGGTAGCTCTTCGAGAGCTGTTCTGTTCGAAGAGTCTCCATCTAGAGTTGGTAACGCAGCAGGCCGAACTAACGTTTCCGGCGGAAGGTGTACGCGCGGTCGTTTTCGTCGCCGGAGACCCGAAGGCTATCACCGTCGATGAGGTAGGTCAATTCAGCGCCGCGCGTCTCCTCGCCCTGTGCGTTGGAAACGGCCGCCGGCTTGCCGCGCAGGACCACGCTGGACTCGTCCGGCCGATAGAGCGCGTACGCGGAGCGGCCTTGGCGGCCCGTTTCCACGTCGGAGATCCGCACCCCGCCTCGTGCTTCAGCGCTCTCAATTGTCGACGTTGCTTGGTCGTCGGTCTCCCGGGCCAACTGTGCGTCGAGTTCGTCCGACTCCACGCGAAGGTCGCCCCGTCGGAAGCGCACGGCGCCTCGGTACTGGGCGACTCGCTCCGCATCGGAATAGTCCAACTGTTCGGCGCGGACCTCCACCAGGCTCCCCGGCTCCTTCCCCTGGCTCTCTTCGCGGAGGAAGGAAACGACGTCCCCCTCGGCGTGCAGCTTCTTAGTGGTTCGGTCGATGCGGATCCAAGCCGCCTCAATGCGGTTAGAGCCCTGCCAGAGCCGAGCGTTTCCGCGGTACTCGATGACTCCGGTCTTGTCGTCGGACGTCATCTCCAGTGCCGTTGCGTAGGCCGGTTCGGAGGAGGCGAACAACCCGGCGGCTTGCTCCCCGTCTGAAGCTTCGCGATAGGCGCTTGAAACGCCTCCCTCGGCTTCCAGTCGTCCCGAGCCTTCATTCAGCTCGATCCGATGGGCGGAGACCGAGCCGGACGGATCGATGATGCGCGCATTCGTGCTGAGCGTCATCAGTTGGGCCGCCGGGTCGTACTCGGCCTCGCCTGAATCGCCCCGGCGGTCTCCCTGCTCGAAGCGGAAATCGCTCCATTGCTTGAGAAGGCGCATCTCGCCGGTCTTGGGGTCGAGGTCGGCCTCCAGGGCGCCGCTCCAGGTGTTGAGCGGCGCGCGCGCCGGATCAGCCGGGCGGCTGGTCAATTCCACGGAGCCCTGCGCCGCCAGCGCCGTCATCACGTTCGTTGGACCGTAGTCGGCCCGGATGCGGTCGGCGTCGAGCGTACGCGACGTGCCTGAATTCGGTTGCGTGAGTTCAGCCTGGCCACGCGCCAGCGTTTCGAGATGTTCTAGATCCTCGCCGCCGGGCTTCATCTTGAGGCGAATCCACTCGGAGGTCACCTTCCGCCGCTCGCCGCCCTGCCGAGTCGGAGAGACCCGGATCTCGGCATGGCCTTTCAAGAACGCCTCGTCCAGCTCGCTCTCCACGGCGCCCTCGGGCGTCCTGTAGCGCATGTCGATCTCCCGGCCGCGCGCCTCCAACTTCTGAGTCGGCCCGGTCGATTGAAGCTGGGCGCCGTCGGATCCAAGCGCGCGTTCGATGGTCTGCTCAGGCGTATAGTAGACCTTCAATTGCGGGGTCTCGAAGCGGACTTGTCGCTCGCCCGATGCGTCGATCCCCTTGGCGTCGAGTGCGTCGATCCGCTGGACCACGCCGTCCTGCAACGTAACGGTTGCTTCCGCGGCGTCCACCCGTCGACCTCCGCGAGTTAGGGACGTCCCCTTGCGCAAGTCGACTCGTTGATCGTTCTCCAGGTAAAAGAGCTCCCCGGCTTCAATCAGCGTCGTTGTGCTCCCGGCGCCTGCGCCGAAGCGCTCGATGTGCGCTTGAGACTGCATGTGGAAATACTTGCGGGCCGAGTCGTAGGCGGCTCCGACGGAGCGGCCTTTCCCGCCGTCGAAGAAGTACTCTGTGAGCCCCTCGGCGTGTCCGGCCCCGGCCTTTGTGTCGAACACGGCGCTGGGCGTAACGATGCGGGTCAACGTCGCGCTGCGGGAATCCGGGTCGTCGGCCGGGACGCCCAGCGTAATCACCGTCTCCTCGCGACTCTCAAATCGATCGGAGGCGATATCGAAGACTGCGGCGTCGGTCTCTACGCGATTGAACGCGGTTTCGTCTTCTTGATAGATCCGCAGTCGAACGCCCGAGAGCTCCATGCCTTCGCCTTCGACCGACTGGCGAAATCCGTCGGCCGAGACGGACACCTTTGCGGCGCCCGCGGAGCTTTGATCCCACGTCCAAGCCCCGGAACGCGAGGCGATGTCGGCGGTGAGTTCTTCGGGGTCCAGTCCGAAAAAATCGGCGGAGCTACGGCTTGCGTTCCGATAGTCGCGGACCACCAGCGCGACCGCCGCTACGGCGCCGACAAGGAAGAGAAATCGCAGCAGCTTCATCGAGGAACGACGCTCGCATTTTCTCACACGCCCCGGGGCGTCGACGAGGTGAGGCTGGTCTCTCGGCCCGCTACTCTTCTCGATCCTTCTCAGGCAGCCGCGAGTCGAGGACGAACCGTGGTCCCGCGTTCAACGTCCGTCCCAGCCGAATCCAGCGAGACTGATTGGCGGCGCGCGCCTGCTCGCGGAGTTCGGTCAACGAGAGCGCCAACTCCTTCGTTACGGAGTCCGGCTTCCGGCAGGGCGCCTTGCGCGCCACGATGGGGTGCGACCACGCGGAATGCACGATGCCGTTCTCCATGCAGCCTTCTCCGCGGAACTCCACTTCATCGAACCCGGCGGCCGCCAGCGCGCGCTCTAGCGCCGGCTTCGAGAACAATCTCATCTCCAGGGCTCTATCCTCGGTGTCGACGCCTGAATGGAACTGGATGTTGGGGAGGACTTCGTAGCTTCCGTTCGGCAGTCGATTCACGAGGACGGTTCGCCCGCCCACCTCGGCGAGTCCGTGCTCGCCCAAAGTAGGGAAATGCTCCGCGGCGACTCCTTCCTCGATGTACGGAACACTGAGTAGGAGAACGCCTCCGGGCTTGAGGATCCGGAACGTTTCCTCGAACGCTCGATCTACCGGCGGAGCTACGTGCTCCAGCACTTCGCTACAGATCAGAAAATCAAGCGACTCGTCTCGTTCCGGATGGCGAGCGGCAATGTCGAACCGGGGCTCGCGATCGTAGAAGGTGTTGCGGTAGTCGAACAGGTATTCCAGTCGCTCCGCATATGCTCCGGAATCGCTCAAGCCAAGACCGCGGACCGTCTTGACGGGCGGCCAATCGGGCAGCGCCAGCTCCTGTCCGAACATCTCCAGCGCCAACAGGCGAATGATCGCCCTGGTGAGGGTGGTTGAGCGGCAACGGGTGCAGGTGGCGGGCCGCGCTGGATCCAGCAGTTGCGTTTCTTCAGCACTCTGCTGCGAGCCGCAAAGGTTGCACTGAAACGTGACCATGGCCAGACCTGTCGAGTATGACGCAGAACGGTGAGCTGAACGGTGAGTTGGGGGTCCATCTGGACCTAGATTCGGGTTATCATCGAAGAAAGCTCCGACCAGAGAGAGTTCCCCCTCTTCCGTTCATACAACCCCCGGAAATACAGAGGATTCAGCATTTTGGTTTCCCGCTAAGGGAGACGACAGGTTTCGTATGGCCAACGTAGTGGTTCTAGGCGCCCAATGGGGCGATGAAGGCAAAGGCAAGATCGTTGATCTGATCGCCGAAAATTTCGACGTCTGCGCGCGCGCGGCGGGCGGTCACAATGCCGGACACACGGTGAAGGTCGGCGATCAGAACTACATTCTGTCGCTCGTTCCCTCCGGCATCTTGCGCGGCAAGAAGGCGGTCATCGGCAACGGGCTGGTGATTGATCCGAAGGCGCTGCTCAAGGAGATCGAGACGCTGGAGGCGCTCGGAGCCGACGTCAAGTCGCATCTCTCCGTGAGCCACCGTGCACACGTCATCTTTCCGTATCACCGCATGATGGAGCGCGCCTCCGAGGCCAAAGAGGGCAAGGTCAAGATCGGTACCACCTCCCGCGGAATCGGTCCGGCCTACGAGGATAAGATCGCGCGCCGCGGTTTCCGCCTCGTTGAGATGTTGCACTGGGATACCTTCCCGGATCAGTTCCGCGCCCTTGCTGCGGAGAAGAACTGTATCGCCGAAGCGCTCGACATCCACGAGCCGTGGGACATCGAAGAGATCCTCGAGGAATATCAAGGTTACGCGGAGCGCCTGCGCCCGTTTGTCTGCGATACGATCCAGCTCGTCAACAACGAAATTCGCTCTGGAAGCAAAGTCCTGTTTGAAGGCGCGCAGGGGACGATGCTCGATATCGACCACGGCACCTACCCGTTCCTCACGTCTTCCAACGCGACGGCGGGCGGCGTTTGCACCGGCTGCGGCGTCTCCCCCCGTCGCATCGACGGCGTCATCGGCATCACCAAGGCTTACGCGACCCGCGTCGGCGGCGGCCCCATGGCGACTGAACTGCACGGCGAAGCGGGCGACGACCTGCGCAAGGCCGGACACGAGTTCGGCACCGTAACCGGCAGGCCCCGGCGCTGCGGTTGGTTCGACATTCCCTTGATGCAGTACGCCCACACGGTCAACCACTTCTCGTCCGTCGTACTCACCAAGCTGGACGTGCTCGACTACTTGGAGAGCATCCCGGTTTGCACCGGCTACAAGTACAAGGGACAACTGCTCGATTCCATGCCGGCCTTGTCGGACGTCTATGAGAACGTAGAGCCCGTCTATGAGGAGCGTCCGGGGTGGCACACCTCGACCGTCGGCGTAACGGAGTTTTCTGAACTGCCGCAAAAGGCGCAGGACTACGTCAAGCATCTGGAGGAGCAGATCGGAGTCGAGATCGGTTGCGTCTCCACCGGACCCGAGCGCGACGAGACGATTATTCGCGAAGGTTCACAGTTTGCCGCGTTGATGTAGGCCGTAACTGGTGTAGGATTCTAACCTGCGCTCGGATTCGTGCCGTGCGCGCAATGTTATGGGCCTGCTCCCGTTTGAAGACGCTCGCGCTCGCATCCTTGAGATCGTTCGTACGCTCGACGTCTCTCCAGGTACGGAGTCGATTCCGCTGCGCTGTGCGGCGGGCCGCGTGCTGGCGTCGGCGGTTCGGGCGGACCGCGATTATCCGCCTTTCAATCGGTCGGCGCGCGACGGTTTCGCCTGCCGGGCTGAGGATTTGCGCACGGTTCCGGCACGGCTCCGGGTGATCGGCGAGACCCGGGCGGGCGAGCCTTCGCGCTTCGCTCTGGGGCGCGGCGAGACCGTCGAGATCATGACCGGCGCTCCCGGGCCGCGCAACGCCGACTGCGTGGTGATGGTCGAACATTCGCGACGAGACGGCGACTACGTCGTCTTAGAAACCAGCCTTGCGCCGGGGCGAAACTTGGTCGCCAAAGGATCCGAAGGCGCTCTCGGCGCCTCGGTCTTGGGGGCTGGAGCGTGCATCGACTATCCGTCGATCGCCCTACTGGCTTCCGTCGGCGCCGCCGAGGTGGAGGTCTACCGCAAACCCCGCGTTGCGATTCTTTCCACTGGAGACGAGATCGTCGAACTCGATCGAGCTCCAGAAGATTTTCAGATCAGAAACTCCAATGCGCACTCTTTAGCGGCGCAAGTCGAACGTCGGGGCGGCGAGGCCGTGATGTTGCCCGTGGCGGCGGACGAACTGGAGGCGACGCGGCGGCTGATCCTCGAAGGGCTGGAAGCGGACATGCTGCTGCTCTCCGGCGGCGTCTCCATGGGCAAGTACGACTTGGTCGAACAGGTCTTGACTGAACTCGACGCCGAGATCGCGATCACCGCCGTCGCCATCCAGCCGGGCAAGCCCTTGGTGTTTGGGACCTGTCGGGGCAAACCGGTTTTCGGGTTGCCGGGCAATCCGATCTCGACCATGGTCACCTTTGAAGTGTTTGCGCGCAGCGCGATGGAACTGGCGGCGGGGCGGCCCGAGGCCGCGCTGCCTTTCACCAAAGCGAGACTGGCCCACGACTTCACACACAATCCCGCCTTGACGCGCTTTCTCCCCGCTCGCCTCTCAGGGGACTACGGCGACGCATCCGTGGAGCGTATCCATTGGCAGGGTTCGGGCGACCTGGTCTCGGCCTCTCGCGCAAACTGCTACCTCGTTGCCGAGCGAGGCCGCGAGGCTTGGGCCGCCGGCGATCCGATTGACGTGCTGCCGCTGTAAGGACAGAGCACCTGGAGGCTCGTCTGAGTCCCGCTGACCGGGCGCTGGCGTTTTCCGGGATTGGGAGGATAATTAGAGAGAGGTCCTTATGTATTTTGATTTCGCCCTGATGGCCTTGGCTGCGTTGTTCCTGTCGTTGGGATCGGCGAAAAGCGAGGAGCCCCGAGAACCTCGTCGCGGGGCTCCGATCGTGACGGCGGAGGTCAGGCTGCCGCTTCAGCCAGCTACGACGCGGGCTTAAGAGGTTGTCGGGGTTGCCGCTCGGCGATCTTCGTCGCCCGCCGCTCTTCGACGCGATTGCGATGGATTGGACGCGTTTCCGGCGGTGGGTAGCGCGCAATCGCCATCGTACTTAGCGCAGGCCGTTGGGCGTTCCAGCGGATCGCCCCGAAACACACCAACACCGTGCTCGCAACGAGAACCCAGGCTGGGACTCCCGCTTCGTGGAGATAGAACAACAAGAGCCCCACGCCATTGGCGGCCCCGAACAACAAGAACGCGGCTACGACCTGAATCCAGATCCCCGTACCGCCTGGTACGGCGGCGCCGACTAGAGCTGCCACCCTGGAACTGAATCGCCTTGCCATTTTCACGAACTCACGAGTCGCTTCATCGTAGCCTCTAGTTCGACCCAGCTTTGCCGGCAGATCCTGTGCGATAGTGAGCCGACGTGGGCAAACTATCGCATTACGACGACGCTGGCGATGTTCGTATGGTCGACGTGGGCCAGAAATCCGCCACGAAGCGAACCGCGAAGGCCGAGGCGTTCGTAGTTCTCTCCGAGGCCGTCTTGTCAGCGTTGCCGGAAAACCCCAAGGGCGACCCCTTGCAGGTCGCGAGGATCGCGGGCATCCAGGCCTCCAAACGGACGTCGGACTTGATCCCGCTTTGTCATCCTTTGGCGCTTACACATGCCGATGTGGACGCGACGGTGGAGGCCGGAGGCGTCCGTATTATCGCGACCGCTTCCACGGTAGGACCGACCGGCGTCGAGATGGAAGCGATGACCGCCGCCTCGGTCGCGGCCCTGACGGTTTACGATATGTGTAAGGCGCTCGACAAAGCGATCGAGGTACGCGCCGTTCGACTGCTGGAGAAGACCGGCGGCAAGAGCGGCGATTTTCGACGCGACCAAGCGTAGCCCGCAGGCATCGAACGAGAAACTCCGCCATGAAGCCCCTTTGGACCCTACTTCTAATCGCCGCGACCGCGGTCCTGAGCGCGCCGGCCCAGCAGATCTCCTTCGATCCCAACGCTGACGCCGCCCTCGATGAAGTCCTCACGATCGACGACCAAGAGTTGATCACCTTTGAGACCGGCGTGGACATCGTCACCGTACCGGTCGTCGTCAAAGGCCCTAAGGGCGTCTACGTCGACGGTCTTGAGCAGTCCGACTTCGCCCTGCTCGACAACGGAGATCTCCAGGAGATCACCGGCTTCGACGTCAGCTTTCAGCCGATCTCGATGGTCATCTGCGTCCAGACGAGCGACCGGGTTGAGAAAATCCTCGATCCGATTCGCAAGACCGCCTATCTTTTCACCGACGCGCTGCTCGGCGAGTTTGGCGAGGCGGCCATCATCGGCTATGACAGCCGCGTCAAGATCCTCAACGACTTCACCGGAGACACGAAGAAGCTCCAACGTACGCTGCAACGCTTCCGCATCGGCGCTTCGGGCATCCGCACTTCCGACGCCGTCTATGAGGGCATCCGGCTGCTGCGTAACCGCCCCGAGAACCACAAGCGCGTGATCGTCGTCATCTCCGAGGGGCTCGACAACGGCAGCTACATCAACCTGGGTGAGACGCTGCGCACCGCGCAACTCTACAACGTCCAGATCTATCCGATCTACCTCTCCACGTTGAAGGCGCGCTTGAAGAAGACGCCCAAGCCGCCTCCCAGTGTTTACCCTCCGGGAATCAGCCCACTCCCGGCTTCGCCCGGCACCGTCAATACTCCGACCACGATGCAGCAGGCGCGCTACTCGGCGACTCCCAACATGATTCCGCTGATCGTCGACTTGGTGGTAGGCGTCAAGAATCTCGTGTTCAAGGATGCCTCGGCGGTTCTTCGCGCGGGTACCGGCGGGGAAGACTACAAGCCGCTCACGTCGGAAGGCATCCAGGAAGCGATCGTCTCCATCGGGCAGGACCTGCGCAGTCAGTATCTGCTGTCCTACTCGCCGAACAACCTGAACAAGTACGGGCTCTACCACGAGATTGAGGTCAAGACGCCCTACGACCAAGCCAAAGTGCGAGCGCGCCCCGGTTATTTCTACGGTCCCAGGCCGGTGCTTGAGGGCGAGCCTGAGTTCATCGACAACTCCTCGCAGTAGCCGCCGGACCGGACGGGTTTACAATACGACGCAGGCATGCTGCGTCTCGTCTTACTTGTTCTGGTCGCCTCGCTTCCCGTACTGACTGCCGCGGAATCGTCGGAGTTGTTCCGCGAGCAGCTCTACCCGGCGTTTCGGACGGCGCAGTGCCACGCGTGTCACAACGACAACGGAGTCGCCTCCGGTACGCGCTTCGAATTCCCGCCGGACGACGCGACCGCCGCTCAAATTGACGCCTTTGGGCTCCGCCTCGCGACCGTCGTCAATCGAACTGATCCTGAGGTCTCCCGCCTCTACCTGATGCCCACCGGCCGGGGGCAGCACCCCGGCGGCGAGCGGGTCGCCCAAGGTTCCGCGGAAGAGGCGCTGCTGCTGCGCTGGGTCGAACACCTGGCGTCGCTCACGCCCGAGCAAATTGCAGCGGCGACCGCTGAGATCGGGGAGAGCGTAGCGGCTCCGCGCCACGCCTTGAGCGTTCGGCGACTGACCCACTCTCAATACAACAATGCCGTGCGAGACCTCGTCGGCGAACTCGCGCGCCCGGCCGATCAGTTTCCGGCGGAAGACTTCATTCACGGATTCCGCAATCAGCTCCATGGTCAATCGACCTCGCCCCTGCTGATGGAGGCCTACTCCGCTGCCGCTGAAAAGGTCGCGACCAACGCCTTCCGCGGCGGGGACAAGAACGGACTAGTGCCGTGCGAGCCCTCCGGGACTGACGATGCCGCCTGCCACCGCGCGTTCGTGGAATCGTTTGGGTTGAGGGCCTTCCGGAGACCGCTGGAGGACGACGAGGTCGGGCGCTATGCGGGACTCTCGCAGGCGGCCTCCCGAGCGGCCGACGACTTCCTGGCCGGACCGCGCATCGTCATCGAGGCGATGCTGCAATCGCCCAATTTCTTGATGCGCTTCGAATACGGACCAGGAGGTCGCTACGAGGCCTTCGAGAACGCCAGCCGTCTCGCGTTCTTCTTGTGGGACACGGTTCCGGACGAATGGCTGCTCCAGCAAGCCTCAGAGGGCAAGCTCATTACGGCCGAGCAGGTGGAGAGCGCCGCCCGCCGAATGCTCGACAATCCCCGGGCGAGAGCCTCGATGGGAGAATTCCTGTCGCAGTGGATGCGCATCGATCGAGTGCTCAAGACGATCCGAGACCGCCAGTTCTATCCTCAGTTCTCCCCTCAGCTTGCTTCCTCGATGGGAGAAGAGACGCGGCGGTTGTTTGATCATCTGGTTTGGAGCGACGGCGATTTCCGCGAGTTCTTTTCCGCCGACTACACCTTTATCAACGACGAGCTTGCGGTGATCTACGGCCTGCCCGCTCCGGCGGAGGCTTTCGGACGCGTGGACTACCCGGCGGGTTCGGAGCGTGCCGGAGTTCTGGGGCAGGGAACTTTCCTCACGTTGACTTCAAAGCCCTCGGATACGTCGCCGACGGAGCGAGGTCTGTTCGTACGTGAGCACTTCCTGTGTCAGGACGTTCCTCCACCGCCGCCTGGCGTGAACGCGACGTTGCCGCCTTTCTCCGACGCCAAGCCGATGACGAATCGTGAGAGGCTGTCGGTCCACCTCGGCTCGGAGTCGTGCGCAAGCTGTCATCGCCTGCTGGATTCGATCGGTCTTGGACTGGAGCGCTTCGACGCCATCGGCCAGTTTCGCCAACAGCATCTGGTGAAGATTCCGCCGACGCGTGATGAACGTCAACGCAAGATCAAGACCGTAGCCACCGAATACAAACTCGACCTCGATACCACGGCGACGGTTGTGGGCATCGCGCGGTCCGATTTTCAGAGCGCCAAGGAACTCGGAGCGGTACTTGCCGAAGATGAGGGCTGCCAGAAGTGCGTGGTGAAACAACTTTTCCGATACGCGCTCGGTCGAGAGGAGAATTTGTCCGATCGTCCGGCCATTGATCGGGCTCTAGAGCGATTTCAGGCTTCTGGATTCCGCTTCCAAGAGCTTATAATCGATATCGTGAAATCCGAGCCGTTCCTCGGAGGAGAATCCTAGTGCCGCGTCCAACCCATCTGTCACGACGAACATTCTTGCGAGGAGTCGGCGTGGCCGGTGCTGCCGTGCGCCTCGGGCTCCCCGCGCTGGACGCGATGTTCAACCCTTCCGGGACTGCGTTGGCGGCTGCTCCTCGTGTGGGTTCGTCTGAGATTCCAAGCCGGTTCGTGCTCTGGTTTAACGGCAACGGAATCATTGAGCGCTACTGGATTCCGCGGAAGACGGGCCAAGATTTCGATTTGCCGCCCGCCCTGCGTCCGCTAGCTCCATTCCAGGATAAGGTCCACGTGGTATCCGGTCTCGATAGTCCCACGGCGCGCAACCCTGGGCCCGGCAACGACCATCACCGCTCCATGAGTTCGCTCATGACCGGTACGTCGTTTACTGGACGCGGCGCCGGCGGTCCGTCTCTCGATCAGGTGATTGCCCGCGAGATTGGTCGTGACTCTCGCTTCAAGTCCTTACAGATCGGCGTCTGCCAGGAGTCGTTCGGCGAGTCGGTGCAACGCAACATGAGCTGGGCCGATCGTGATCGGCCGCTGCCGCCGGAGATGCTTCCGCAGAGGCTGTTCGATCGCTTGTTCGGAACGAAGGACGCGCACTGGATTGACCGCAAGAAGTCGATCTTGGACGCCGTTCGCGACGACGCCGCCTCCGTCGGGCGCACGCTCGGCAAAACGGATCAGCTCCGTGTTGAAGAGTATCTTGCGTCGGTGCGCGACGTGGAGAAGGCGGTTGCGAGCCTTCCGCCCGAGTACAACGAAGTCGTCGAACGTCCGGCCGAGGGCGGCGATATGAAGGACTGGCCGCGCATCGCGAAGTTGCAGTCGGACCTGCTCGTCCACGCATTCGCCTCCAATCAGACGCGGGTGGCGAGCTACATGCTCACCAAGTGTCAGGGGCTGTCGCGTTTCCCGTGGCTCGGGCACACTTCGCAACGCCATCACGAGTACACGCACGGCACGGTGACTACGCCGGCCGGACAGCGCATCATGCGCGACATCAATCGTTGGCACGTGGAAGAGTTCGGCTACTTGATGGCCAAGTTGGAGTCGATGCCGGAAGGCGACGGCACTCTGCTCGATCACACCTTGCTCACGATGGTCCACGAGCACGCTGAGGCGAACAACCACAAGAACTCCGGCCTGGCCGCTGTCGTAGCGGGCGGCGTCGCAGGGCTGAAGACCGGACGTCATTCACGAATCCCGGCGACGGTCGGCGATCTCTATTTGACTCTTGCCTCCGAGGTCATGAAGACCCCGGTCGACAAGTTCCCGACGGCTGTTCGCAAGCTGCCTGAGCTGGTCTAGCTGGGCCCCATGAGGTCTCGCAGGCACCCTCCAGTCATTGACCGGAGCATGCCGCTGCCTGATCCTGCCTCCGCCAACGAAGACGGCTTGGTCGCCGTCGGCGGAGACTTGTCGGTCGAGCGACTCCGCGAAGCCTACTCCAACGGCATCTTTCCGTGGTCCGCCGCTCCGCCTACGTGGTGGTCGCCGGACCCGCGAGCGGTGATTGAACTCGACCAGCTTTCTGTCTCTCGACGGCTTCGCCAGAAACTCCGCCAGGGTCGTTTCCGTGCGACCTTCGATCGAGCTTTTGATCGCGTCATCCTCGGCTGCGCACGGGCTCCCCGAGCAGACGACGGCACCTGGATCTCGCCTTCTCTCGCCGGCGCCTATTCGCGTTTCCACCGCGCGGGCTTCGCGCACAGTGTGGAAATTTGGAACGAGGAGGATCTCGTCGGCGGCATTTACGGCGTGGCTCTTGGAGGCGTGTTCGCGGGTGAATCGATGTTCCATACGGAGTCGGACGCCTCCAAGGCGGCGCTCTACTATTTGGTGGAGCACCTGCGGGATCGCGGCTTCGTCCTGTTCGACGTTCAGGTCGCCAACGCCTTCACGTTGCAGATGGGGGCGACGGAGATTTCGCGCGATGAGTTTCTGCGGCGTCTGCGGGCGGGGTTAGCGGTTGAAGCGACTTTCTAGCCTTGTCGTAGCGGCGACCGTCCTCTGCTTTGCTGCTTGGGCGTTCTGGCTCGAACCGTCGTCGCTCGCAGTGGAGCACGCCCGGCTCGACGTTCCCGGACTCTCGGGCCTGCGCGTCGCGGTCCTCGCCGACTTGCACATCGGCTCGCCCTACCAAGACTTGGACAAGCTTCGCCGGATCGTGGATCGTGCCAATGCCGAGCAGCCTGACCTCGTCCTACTGCCGGGCGACTTCGTCATCCAAGGCGTGAAGGGCGGGGAGTTCATCCACCCGGACGACTTCGCCCCTGTGCTTGCGGAGCTGGAGGCTCCGTTGGGCGTATGGGCCGTAATGGGTAACCACGACCATTGGTTTGAGGGGGCGTCGCCCGTGGCGTCGGCCTTCCAGCGCCACGGCATCCCCTTGCTCGAGGATCGAGCCGCGCTCATTGAGAGAGACGGGAAGCCGTTTTGGCTCGTCGGCGTCAGCGATCTTTGGGAATCCGATCACGACATCGAGAAAGCCATGTCGGGCGTCGCCGATGATCGTCCCGTCTTGCTCTTCACGCACAACCCGGACGTCTTCCCTGAGGTTCGGGCGCGAGTCGCACTGACCGTTGCCGGGCACACCCACGGCGGCCAGGTCGACCTACCGTGGATCGGGCGGCTGATCGTCCCTTCGAAGTTCGGTGAGCGCTACGCATCCGGGCTCGTCGTAGAGGACGGCCGCAAGCTCTACGTATCGACCGGGATCGGCACGAGCATCCTTCCCGTGCGTTTCCGAGTGCCCCCAGTCGTGACGATTCTGGACTTGGAGTAGCCTACTTCTCGAGCAGGAAGCCGCCGACGAACATGGCGTCCACGCCCGAGGCGTAGAAGCTGCGTACGGCCGCGCGCGGGTCGCTGACCAAGGGTTCGCCGAAGAGATTGAACGACGTGTTGTAGAGCACCGGCAAGCCGTTCTTGCGTCCGGCCGCCTTCAGCAACTCCCAGTAGAGCCGGTTCTCTTTCCGGCTCACCACGTGGACGCGGATGTGGTCGTCGTTGAGCAGCGCAGCCTCAAACGTCTTCTTGTGCTCCGGCTTCACGCGGCTGACCGTGGCCAGCGAACGCGCGTTCTCGCCCACCTCGAAGTAGGTCTCGGCGTCCTCTTCCGGAACCGACGCCGCAAACTTCCGGAAGTCCTCGCGGCGCTTGATGTACTCGTTCAGGTTCACCGCCGAGTAAGGATTGAGCGGGGAAGCCAGCAGGCTCCGGCCGCCCAGGGCGCGCGGTCCAAACTCCGTTCTGCCTTGGAACCAAGCGACGATCTGGTTGTCGTCCAGCCGCTCAACCGCGCCCTTCACGATCTCCTCATCGGTGAGCATCGTCTTAAAGCCCAGTTTGCAGTTCTCCAGAGTTCGCTTGATCTCTTCCTGCGAATGCTGCGGACCGAGGAAGAGATGCTCCAGAGACTGCCGCTCTGAACGCCCCAGCGTATGGTGCCAAGCATGCAGCGCCGCGCCCAGAGCGGTTCCCGCGTTGCCTGCGGCCGGTTGAACCCAGACGTGCTCAAAGCGCCCTGAGTTTTCCAGGGCCGCTACCAGCAGTGCATTCATCGTCAGGCCGCCCGCCAGGCACAAGTTCGTCGTCTCGCCGGCGATCTGCAGGACCGCCTCGACCATCGCCGCCTGAACGCTCGCGGCCAGATCGGCTCTTGTCGCCTCGTCGAGCGCCGCATCCTTGGCCAGGCCGGTCTCCGAATAGAACCGGTCCCCGAAACCGCCGCCCGTCGGGCGCGAAGTGTCAAAGTAACTGTGGTTCAGGCTCACGGCGCCCTTGCCGTCGAGTCCGAGCAGCTTCTCAAAGAATTCCTGGAAGCGAGGCTTCCCGCGCACCGACAGCCACTGCAGTTTGTGCTCTTCGCTGTTGGATCCGAACCCGACCAACTCTGTGACACGGCTATAGAGCAGCGCCGGCGAGTCCGGGGAATAGTAGTCGCGTACCGATTCCAGCCGCCCGTCGGCCGCCTTCCATACCGCCCCGCAGCGCATGTCGCCGCGACGATCCAGCGTCACGACCTTGGCCTCGTTGTAAGGAGACGGATAGAACGCGCTTGCCGCATGAGCATCGTGGTGATCCACCACGACCAGGCGCGCGTTGGGGAACATCTCTTTCAAACGCAGATTGAACTGCGGCTCGCTGCTCGCGCTTACCGGGCGAGCCAGCGCCACCAAGTCCACCGCCTCGCGGCTCGTTCCCGCGCTCTGCAGGCAGGCGTCCACGGCCGCAGAAGGCAGCCCGCCAGCGTGCGTCTGGCGCGCGATCTTTTCTTCCTCAATGGCTGCGACGATCTCCCCGTCGCGAAGTACTGCTGCAGCGCCGTCGTGCAGCCAACCGCCGATTCCTAGGATTAGCATCTGTTCTCTCAACACGCGCGCAGCCGCTGAACCACGCGCTCCTTGCCGATCAATCGAAACACCGCGAATGCGCTCGGTCCCACCGATTGTCCCGAGAGCGCCGCCCGTGAGGCGTTGATCAAAAGACCCGCCTTCACTTCGCGTTCTTCCGCTAGCGAACGCAGAGCCTGCTCCGCCGTTTCTTCGGAGAACTCGCCGAGCGCCTCGATGCGATCCGCCAACTCGTGCATGAGCTCCCGTGCGCCGTCCTTCTTCAAGTTGGCCTGCGCCTTGGGGTCCGTCTCAAAGTCGTCGGTGAAGTAGCCTTGTCCGCGCAGCGTGAAGTCGCCGAGCATCGTGTAGCGAGAGCGGATCTCGTCGACGATCTCGGCCGTCGTCGGCCGACCGTCTTCGCCTGAATCGCTCAAGTCCCATCCAGCCTCTTCCAGCAAGGGACGGACATGCGGCACCAGTTCGTCGACGGGCATCTTGCGCAGGTGCTGACCGTTGAGCCAGACGGCCTTGGGCGGCGCCCAGGCGGCCGCGCCGTCGTCTTCTCCGTCTTCCTCAAACTGCACTACCGCGTTGGTTTTCAGGATTCCGGAAGTGTCGAACTTCTCCAGGATCTCGGCCAGCGTCAGCACCTCTTGGTTGCTCTTAGGCGACCAGCCCAACAACGCCATGTAGTTGATGAACGCCTGCGGCAGAAACCCCGCGTCGCGATAGTTCGTCACTGAAACGATCGGACCGTGCTTGCGCTTGGAGAGTTTGGAGTGATCCGGCCCGAGCAGCAACGGCAGGTGCCCGAACGTCGGGACCTCGGCCCCGAGCGCCTGCAGGATCAGGATGTGTTTGTAGGTGTTCGAGAGGTGATCCTGGCCGCGAATGACGTGGCTGATGTTTAGTTCCGCGTCGTCGACGCACGAAGCGAGGTGGTACGTCGGCGACCCGTCCGAGCGCAGCAACGCAAAATCTTCAATGTCCGCCATCTTGCGGAACTGCTTCTTGAAAACTAGGTCTTTGAACGGGACCCCGCCGTCCTGCTCGCGCGGCGTCCGGAAGCGGACGACGAACGGTTCTCCGGCAGCCGCGCGCCGATCCGACTCTTCCTTCGGGATCTCGCGCTGTCCCGGATTCTCCAACCACGCCTGCCTCGACTGCCCTTCGGCCGAGTCGGATGTCTCCGTCTTCTCCTCGGGCGGCGTGAAGTCTCGGTATGCGGCCCCCTTAGCCAGCAGCGCCTCCGCTGCCGCCTCGTGCTGGCCGCGGCGCTTGGATTGGTAGTGCTGCTCGTCCCACGGAAGCCCCAACCATTCCAAGCCTTGCAGGATGGATTGCAGCGAGGCGTCCGTCGACCGCTCCAGGTCCGTATCGTCAATGCGCAGGACGACTTGCCCGCCTTGCGTGCGTGCGTAGAGCCAATTGAAGAGGTACGTTCGCGCCCCGCCAATATGCAGAAATCCCGTGGGCGATGGTGCAAACCGAACGCGAGTCATTGTGTTTTTTGGGAGGCCCAGCGCGCTTAGTACTCGACCAAGCGCCAGTATATCAAGGCCTAGACGGTGATTTCCGTCAGCTCTCCAGTGCTGTCCGCGAACCTCTCGGTCTCAACGCCGGTCTTGTTCAATATCGTAGTGAACAGGTTAGACAGCGGAACTGAATCCGGCAGCGCGAGATGCCGCCCGTGCCGTAGGCCGAGCCCTCGTCCGCCGGCCGTCAGCAGCGCATAGTTTTCGTTCACGTGCGTCTGCGAATTGCTTGTCCCGTAGAAGACGACGGTTGAATCGAGCATCGAGCCGTCGCCCTCCGGAGTCGTGCGCAGCCTCTCAAGGAAGTACGCCAACTGCTCCGTCAGCATTTGGTCCCAGCGGCCCAATGGTTCCGCTCCGGCGTCGTTCTTTCGAGCGCCGTGCGCCAACGAATGCATGTTGGCTGAGAGTCCCAGCAACTGCGGGAACTTTCCGGCGATCGACGTAGCGCCGTTCATGTTGCCCAGCTGGTAGGTGGCGATCCGCGTCTGGTCAGTCTGGAACGCCAGGTAGATCAGGTCGTACATCGTGCGAATCAGCTCGGCCGGCGTCGTGTCGTCCGCCTCCAAGCTCAGTCCCGAAGCGTCCACTTCCGGTTTCGGAACTTCAAGCCACTCTTCGGAGCGCTCGACGCGCTGCTCGATCTGACGCACCGAGGTCAGATACTCGTCTAGTTTCAATTGATCGACTTTGCCCAACCGCGTCCGCAACGAGCGGGAATGCTCGCCGATCAAGTCGAGCATGCTGCCCGAGTTGCTGAGCCGCTGACGCTGCGATTCCATTGACGACGGATCGACTCCGAACAACCGGTCGAAAATCAGCCTGGGCTGATGGCTAGAAGGGAGCGGTGCGCCGTTGCGGTCGAATGAGAGCGTGGAGGCGCGCGTCGGCTCGCCCACGCCGCCGTCGGTGGAGAGGATTAGCGATGCGTAGCGCGTCTCAGCACCTGTCCGCATCGCCATCACCTGGTCGAGAGAGATCGAGTTCTTGAGATGCCCCTCTTTCATCTCCGTACCGGTCAGCCAGGTGTCAGCGGTATCGTGTCCGCCCATCTGCCTGCAGGCGGGATGCGAGAGCCCGCTCAAGATGGTCACTTCGTCCCGCAGCGGCTCCAACGCCCCATGGCTCTTCCCGAACTGGAAGTCGGCGCCTGCCTCGGCCGGAAACCAATTCCACTCGGACGCGGGCGTGCCCGGCTCGCGCAGCACGACGCCGTAAGGGAAGTACACCGCGCAGAAACGCTTGGGGCGCGACTTGGCCGGGACGTCCGCCGCCATGCATTCGAAGAACGGCAGCGCCAACGAGACCCCGGCGCCCCGCAGGAACGTGCGGCGGTTCAAGCGCCATGATTTGTGCTTCGCCATGAGCCTCTACGAACCTCCGCGGAACGGTTCACTCGCCACGATCATTGTAATCAGCTTTTGCAGCTTGTAGTCGCTTCTCGCGAAACGACCGGTCAGGTCCTCAACGAGATCGCGGTCGCCTAGATCGAGCGAGCGCCCGAGCGCATAGGTCATCATCTTCACCGTCACAGCCCGGGCGAAGTCTCGGTTGCGCTGAGTGACCAAGTAGTCCTGCAATTCGCGTAGCCCGTTGACGGAGGCTCCGTCCGGCATGGTTGCGGCCGCATCGACCGGATGCCGCTCTTCGCGGTCGCCGCTCCTTCGTCGTATCTCAATGCGTTGCAGCCCCACCGCGTCGTATTCCTCCAAGGCCACGCCCCACGGGTCGATGCTCCGGTGGCAACTGGCGCAGGCTGCGTTGTCGAGGTGCAGCTGCAACTGTTTCTTGAGGGGCAAGAGCCCGGCGTCTCCGGAATCGTCGAGGTTCGGCACGGCCGGCGGCGGAGGAGGAGGCGGATCATCCAGCAGAACCTTACGAATCCAGACCCCGCGTTCAATCGGATGTGAGTCTTCGCCGGTGGAGTTGGACAGCAGGAAGGCTCCCTGAGCAGGCAGCCCGCCCGGTCTCCCGGACGGAGGCAGCGGCACTCGCTCGAAGGCTCCTCCCCGCGGGCCCGCAAGGCCGTAGTGTGCGGCTAGCGGCTGATTGAGCACGGCGAAGTCGGCCCGCAAGAGATTCAGCGCGCTGAGATCCTTTCGCAGGACCTCCGCAACAAAGTGTTGGGTTTCGCGCCGCATCTCCGCCTTGAGCGCCGGGTCGAACTCCGGGTAGTAATTCGGATTGACGGCCACCCGATCCACTCCGCCCAGATCCAGCCATTGGTCGGCAAACTGTCGGATGAAGTTCCACGACCGTTGGTCGTCCAACATGCGCTTGATCTCGCCTGCGAGCGTCGTGGGTTCACGCAGGTTTCCGGTGGAGGCCAGAGCCAGCAGCCGCTCGTCGGGCATAGAACTCCACAGAAAGTAAGACAGTCGCGACGCCAGTTCGAATCCGTCCGGAGACTCGCCGTCTTCCATCAAGTAGAGAAAATCCGGCGAGACGAGCGCCATAGCCAACGTCTCACGCATCGCCTGTTCGTAGCTGTCCAGCGTCGGTCGAACCTTGTGGAAATAGCGCAACAGCGTATCGACCGAATCGTCTTCCACCGGCCGCCGAAAAGCGCGAGGCAGAAATCCTTGCAGCGCCTCGCGCGCGGCGGAAGCCTCTTCCGACTCCTTCGCGGGCGTCGTCGGAAGCAGGCGGCGATGATGCTCCGGCGGCCAGGTCGCGAAGACGGGCGCCTCGAATTCGACGGATTCGACGACGACCTTAGGGAATCCGGGGTCTTCGTCCCATTCAAAGTTCTTGATTTTCTTGCCGTCGACCACGCTCAGGATTTCGCGCGGCTTCGACGGCTCCTGGCCGTCCGAATAGACGTTGCGCGCCCAGACCAGCAGTCCCGGGTATTTGCTCTGCGATCGGCTCTGCCTCGGATACTCTTCGATTCGCCCCCGGAACTCGAATGTGCGCGCTTCGGCGTCGGAGACGTCGACGACGCCCACCGTTCGAGACGGCGTCTGCGTGTCCGCTCGATAGCCGAGTTTGATCTCCATGCGCGGGTACGGCGAGTCCGGCCTCGGCAACTCCGCCCGCGCTCGAACGCGGATCACGAACTCGCCTTCGTCCGGGAACTCCAACGAGCGCAAGGCAAACACCCCGGTGCGGCCCAGACGGTTGGACCAGTGGATGGTCTTGACCTTGTCCACCGCGGATTCTTCGGCCCGCGCACGCGCGATCTCGGGAGCCGGTCCCTCTACAACGGCGTGCCGAAGACCGCGACGAGCGGATTCCAGGTAGTACTCCAATTGCAACGCGGACATCCGCAGCGCCGCTCCGTTGTTCTTGAAGCCGTCGACCGACATTTCGTCCGGCGGGAGGTTCTGGACGTAGTTGAGATCGAGCCCCAGCAGCTCGCGCATCGTGTTCTGGTAGTCGGCGCGGTTGAGTCGCCGTAAGGCCGCGTTCCCGTTGGTCGCGCGTCGCGCCTCCGCAACCTTGCGGAGCTCGCTCGTCAGCCAATCGACTATCGTGGAGCGTTCCTCGTCGCTCAGGGGATGGGCGCCCTCGGGAGGCATCTCTCCGCGGTTCAAGACGTTCAGCACGTCGTGCCAAACCTCGGAGGCTCGTCGGTTGCCGGCTAAGTCGGCAGACAGCGTGTCCAGCCGGACTCCCGCGCTTTGCAGACTCTCTCCGTGGCACCCGGCGCAGCGCTGTTCAATCACCGGCGCGACCTTCTCGTCGAAGGTGGCGCCGGGCAGCACTGCCGACAGCAGCAGGAAGCCTGCCAGGACTCGCCCCTTGCACGGAATCATCACGTCGAGGGTATTCTACGCGATGATCTCGCGGCGGGGCGGTGGAGACCTAGCCTTCTTCTCGCTTCTTGCGTCGCATCATGATCAGCGCCAGCAGCGCGACGCCCAAGACGCCGCAGATGATTCGAACCATACTCGGATCCATAGTTCGGCTACCTCCTCTTCTTTCTATTCCTATTCCGCGGTCATCATCGGGATCAGCTTCGTGAAGATCGTCACGACGACTGGTCCCACGGTTACGACGAACAGCGACGGCAGGATGCAGAAGAAGATCGGAAAGACCAGCTTGATGCCGACCTTCGCCGCCTTCTCTTCAGCTCGTTGCCTCGCCGTCAATCGCATGAATTCGGAGTGCGTGCGCAGCGTCTGGCCGATCGACGTTCCGAACCGATCCGCCTGCACAAGGGTTCCGACGAGTTTCTTGACGTCCTCGACTCCCGTTCGCTCGCCCAAGTTGCGCAGAGCGTCTGCGCGCCGGGTGCCGTGCCGCATCTCTAAGTTGGTAATCGCCAGTTCGCTCGACAGATCCGGGTAGCCGGTCTGGAGCTCTCGGCTGACCTGCATAATCGCCTGATCCAGGCCTAGACCCGACTCGACGCAGACCACTAGCAGGTCGAGTGCGTTCGGCAACGCCCGCTGGACCCGCTTGCGGCGGGCCTTGATCATGTACTGCAGAATTTCGCCCGGAGCCATATAGCCGAGTCCCGCCGCCATGACGACCAGAATCAGTCGGTTGTCGCTGCCGACCGAGCCCTGTCCGCAGACGATCCAGGTCACCACCGGCAGCAGCAGCGTGGAAAGGGCCTTGATGCCGAGGAAGGTCTTCAGCGCCGCCGGAGTCCGGAAGCCCGCGGCGTAGAGCCGCTTCTCGACTGCCGAGAGATCGGCCGGCGAAGACGGCACGAGTTCGCCCAGCCTTTGGATCGCGTCGCGAAACGCCAGGCTGGGGTGAGACGCTTCGCTGCCGCGGACTTCTCCAATGACGCGCTCCAGAGCGTTTTGCGGGCTCACCCAGAACCGCATTCCCAGTAGATAGAGAATCGACGTGAGGAAGACGAACAACAAGATCGAAAGAATCAACGCCATAGCTCTATACCTCGATATTCACGATCCGTTGCATGATCAGGTAGCCGGCAGTGACGAACGCGGCGGCCAGACCAGCCATCCAGTTCCCCATCTCTTCCTCGATGAAGAACATCATGTGCGGGCGGTTGACGAAGTAGAGCATGCAGCCCACCACGACCGGAATCGCCGTCAGCACGAGCGACGACATTCGTCCTTGGGCGCTGATTGTCCGGATCTGGCCGCGTAGCTTGAAGCGCTCGCGGATGATCACGGCCAGGTTCTCGAGGATCTCGGCCAGGTTGCCGCCCGTGCGCTTTTGCAGCACGACCGCCGCAACAAAGAACTGAACGTCCAGCAGCGGCATCCGCGTCGTCAGCTTGCCCAGAGCCGTCTCAATGGGGAGGCCGAGGTTTTGTTCCTCGAAGGCTTGCCGAAACTCGCTGGAAAGCGGCTCGGCGAACTCCTTGTGCAACATCTCCAGCGAGACCGAGAAGGCGTGGCCCGCCCGCATCGCCCGAGCAATAAACTGCAAAGCGTCCGGAAACTGCGCCTCAAACGCATAGATTCTCTTGGTGCGCTTGCGCTTGAGAAACGCGATCGGCAAGTAGAACGTGGGCGGCGCGATTGCGAACGCCAGGCGCTTGAGTTCCGGAGGTCCCAGATACCACCAGCAATTAAAGACGACCAGGACCACGCCGAAGCACGCCAACAGCACTTGGCCGGAGGCCCAGCCGACCCCGGCCTGCTCGATCAACGTCTGCATGGCCTGGTCGACGTTCAACCTTTCCAAGACCACCCGGTGCAGTGGCTTCGATTCTTGTTCGGCGGCGAAGAGTTGCATCGCGTCCGCTTTCTTGTCCGGCTCCGGGGCCTTCCCGGCCAGCCGATCTCTCACCTTGGCCGAATCGCGATTGTCCAGGGTTCGGTTCGTCAGTAGATAGGTGCCTGCGGTCACGACCAGAGTCGTCACAAAGACAGCGATAAGGAGGCCCATTACTCTCCGACCTCCATCGTCGAGTCGAAGACGTCGGTGGGCAGTTCGATGCCCATCGAGAGCATCTTTTCGTAGAAGCGCGGCCGGATTCCGGTCGCAGCGAAGCGGCCCATGACGTTTCCTTCGCGCGAGAGTCCGCGTTTTTCGAAGACAAACAAGTCCTGCAGCGTCACCGTTTCGCCTTCCATGGAGCCGACCTCGGTGATCGACATGATCTTGCGCGAGCCGTCCGAGAGTCGGGATGTCTGCACCACGACGTCCACGGCTGAGGAGATCTGCTGGCGAATCGCCGAGAGGCTCAGGTTTGAGCTCGACATGGTCACCATCACCTCCAAGCGCGCGATCACGTCTCGCGGCGAGTTGGCGTGGACCGTCGTCATGGAGCCGTCATGACCGGTGTTCATCGCCTGCAACATGTCGAGTGCTTCTTCTGAACGGCACTCGCCGACTACGATGCGATCCGGCCTCATGCGCAGTGCGTTGACCAGCAACTCCCGTTGGCGGATCGCGCCGCCGCCTTCAATGTTCGGAGGGCGAGTCTCCAGCCGAGCCAGATGCGGCTGCTTGAGCTGCAGCTCGGCGGCGTCCTCAATCGTCACCACCCGTTCCAGAGGCGAGATAAACGCCGAGAGGCCGTTCAGGAGCGTGGTCTTTCCCGAGCCGGTGCCACCTGAAACGACGATGTTCAGCCGCGTCTTGACGCACGCTTCGAGAAACAGCAGCATCGAGTGCGTCATCGCCTGCTTCTCGACCAGGTCGGCCGGCATCAGCTTGTCGGTGCCGAAACGACGAATCGAGAGCAGCGGACCGTCCACGGCCAAGGGCGGGATGATCGCGTTGACGCGCGAGCCGTCCGGCAGTCGCGCGTCCACCATCGGTGAGGACTCGTCGACCCGCCGACCGACCTGGCTGACGATCTTGTCGATGATGCGCAGCAGGTGCGAGTCGTCCTTGAAAGTGACCGCCGTCAGTTCCAACCGTCCCCGACGCTCCACATAGATCTGCTTGTGACCGTTGACGAGGATGTCCGATACCGATTCATCGTGCAGCAGCGTTTCCAGCGGACCCAGGCCGAAGACTTCGTCCAGCACCTCGGAGACGATCTGGTTGCGCTCCACCGACGACAGAAGCGTCTGCTCGGCGTCGATCAGGCCGGTCAGCGCGCCGCGGACTTCGTTGCGCAACGCCTGCGTCTCGATCGTCGCGAGCGCCTCCAGGTTGATCTTGTCCAGGAGCTTGCGGTGCAACGTGAACTTGAGGTCTTGATGGCGCGTTGAGACGGCCCGTTGCCGCTGCGCGAGCGGATTCTGTCCGGGGCGGTTCCACTCGACTTGAGCCGGGGAACGCTGTTCGAGATCGGTGACCTGCATTGCGCTGAAAACTCCTCCGTAGAGGCTTATCGGCAGGGGCGGACCGATCTACAGCGCACGTTCTCGATTCTCAAATGAAGGAGCCGAAGCCGCCGACATCACTCTATTCGCCGCTTAGGGCGGAAATTCATCCGCTATTCTGTACACTGTGACCGTCGCCGCCAAACCGCCTTCCGTTCCCGAAGATCTCGCTGATCCGTACTTCTATTTGGATCGAGAACTGAGCCTTCTCGCGTTCCAGCGGCGCGTCTTGGAAGAGGGGCAAGATCCCTCCAATCGACTCCTGGAGCGGGCCAAGTTCTTGGCCATCGTCAGCTCGAACCTCAATGAATTCTTCATGGTTCGCGTTGCCGGTCTGCTCGATCAGGTGGAGGCCGGCTTGTGGGAAACAGGGCATGGCGAGATTCCTCCCGCCGAGTTGCTGCGTCTGATTCGCCCTGAAGTCGAGGAACTCATGAGCGCTTCGCGCACATGCCTACTCGACGACCTCATGCCCGCGCTCGCCGAGCAGGGCGTCCATATTGCGGAGTACGAGGATCTGAACCCGCAACAGCGGGCCTCCGCTGACGCTCACTTCGTCGACAAGATTTTTCCGGTCTTGACCCCGCTCGCTTTCGATCCGGGGCGGCCCTTCCCGCACATCTCGAATCTCAGTCTCAATCTCGCCATCGTGATTCGTCACCGGGACGGCTCTGAACGATTCGCGCGATTGAAGATCCCCTCCACGCTCGACCAACTGGTGCGTATCGGCCCGGCGAAATCAGGGGCGCGCGAGCAGACCTACGTTTGGGTCGAGCAGGTCATCGCAGCCAATCTCCCGCTCCTGTTCCCCGGCCTCGAGGTGCTTGACGCCCATCCCTTCCACGTCACACGCGACGCTGAGATGGCGATTCAGGAGATTGAGGCCGACGACTTGCTCGAGACCGTGGCCGAGGGCGTTCGCCGTCGGCGCTTCGGCAGCGTCGTCAGACTCTCGGTCACTGATCGAATGCCCGTCGGCATTCTGCGCATTCTGGAGCAGAACTTGGAGGTATCTTCCGACGAGCTCTACCGGGTCCACAGCCCGTTGGCTCTCAATCGGCTCATGTCGCTGGCGTCGATTGACCGACCTGACTTGAAGGATCCGCCGATCGTCCCGCGTATTCCGGCGCCGCTGCGCGCGTTGGACAAGGACGAGGACGTCTTTACCGCCGTCTCGCGCGGCGACGTGCTATTTCACCATCCGTACGACTCGTTCCAGCCCGTCGTCGACTTCCTGCGGCAGGCCGCCGCCGACCCGAAAGTCTTGGCGATCAAGATGACGCTCTACCGAGTGGGCCGGAACTCGCCTGTCGTGCAAGCCCTGCTCGACGCCCAGGAAAACGGCAAGCAAGTCGCCGTGCTGGTCGAGTTGAAGGCTCGCTTCGACGAGGAAAGCAACATCGAGTGGGCTCGCAAGCTGGAGAACGCCGGCGTCCACGTCGTCTACGGTCTCATCGGACTGAAGATTCACTGCAAAGTCGCGCTCGTGGTGCGCCAGGAGGCGGACGGCATTCGCCGCTACGTACACCTCTCCACCGGAAACTACAACGCCGTGACCGCCGGGCTCTATACCGATATCGGCATGTTGACCTGCGACGACGAGATCGGAGCCGATGCGACTCAGGTGTTCAACTACCTCACCGGCTACGCCGACGAGCACCATTACAAGAAGTTGCTCGTGGCCCCGGTCGGGTTGCGCAAACGCATGGCTGAGATGATTCAGCGGGAGATCGATCACGCCGCCGCCGGACGGGAAGCACGCTTGATCCTTAAGACCAACGGGCTCTTCGACAAAGAGATCGTCCGTCTGCTCTACAGGGCCTCGCAAGCCGGCGTGCAATGCGACCTGCTGGTGCGCGGAGTCTGTGCGGTCCGTCCGGGCATCGCCGGCATCAGCGACAACATCCGAGTCGTCAGCATCGTCGGACGCTTCCTCGAGCACAGCCGGATCTACTATTTCCTCAACGGCGGAGACGAAGAGATGTACCTCGGCAGCGCCGACTTGATGCCCAGAAACCTGAGCCTTCGCGTCGAAACGCTCTTCCCCATTCAGGACGAATCGATACTGCGTCGACTCCGCGACGTGGTCCTGGACACCTATCTGCAAGACAACGTGAAGGGGCGCATCCTTCTCTCGGACGGAGAGTACGTACGCCTCACCGCGGCCGAGGGAGAGGAGTCGGTTGAATCGCAGGTCGTGCTCGCTTCCGGCTAATCTGCGCTAAACTCTCGCGCTCCGCGGTCGATCTGAGCATCAGGGCGAACACTCGTTCCCCCCGGAAGCCTGTTGTCGTCCCAGTCCAATACAGTGATCGTCGTCGACGATGAGGAGTCGATCCGCGACTACCTGTCCAGCGTTCTCGAGCTGGAGGGCTACAACTGCCGCTGCTTTGAAGACAGCTCGACCGCTCTCGCCTACCTCAGCGAAGCTCAGGCGACCGCCGACCTCATGCTCGCCGACATCAACATGCCGGAGATCAACGGGCTGGAGCTTCTGCGGACGGCGAAAGGCACGCGGCCTGAGCTCCCGGTCATCCTCGTTTCTGGTCTCTATGAGTTGGCGATCGCCCTCGAAGCGCTGGAGAGCGGGGCCGACGACTATCTGCGCAAGCCGGTGCGGCCCGCCGACGTCCTGGCGCTCGTCGGGGAATACTTGCACGCCGATCAAGCGCGCCAGGAAGCCGCCGTGCGAGAGGCGTTGGGCGAGTATGTCGCCGCCCGCAACGGCGCTCCGGAGACCTCCGAGCACATCCAGGTGGTCTTCCAAAGCCTCGGTTTCAAGCGCTATGAGACCTTCCAGCACTCCAAGCGAGTGGCTGCCTACTGTCGCCTCTTCGCCGAGCGTTGCGGCTTCGACTCCGCCACGCTCGATCGTCTGGAACTGGGCGCCTTACTCCACGACATCGGGAAGATCGGTATCCCCCGCAACGTTCTGCTCAAGCCTGGGCCGCTCAACGACGAAGAATGGGTCGTGATGCGCAGTCATCCCAGCATCGGCCATCGTCTGATGGCGCGCTTCAACGAACTCACTGAAGAGTCCCAGATCGTCCATGCGCATCACGAGCGCTTCGACGGCCGGGGCTATCCTCAGGGCCTGGCCGGGCAGGACATTCCGCTCGGTGCGCGCATCTTCTCCATCGTCGATACCCTGGACGCCATCACCTCCGATCGACCGTACAGAAAGGCCTCTTCCTTCGCGACCGCACGCGCGGAGATCAAGAAGATGAGCGGCAGCCAGTTTGATCCCGGCTTGGTGGAAGTCTTTCTTGAGATCCCGGAGCAGAGCCTGGCTGAGATCCGTGGGCGATTCCCCGATCAAACGCCGGACGAAGAACCCCTCTCGCTCCAAGCCTAGACGACGAATCCGAAGCGCTTTCGCCGCGTCTGTGGCGTATCATGCGGGGGACCCGCCTAGGTTCCGTGCTTGAACTCATTCCCAAGGCTCCCGCCGCTCGTCCGCCGCGCTTCAAGGACCTCCGAATCCGTCCAAAGCTGATCGTTCTGCACAATGCCTTCTTCCTGCTTCTGACCGCCGCCGTTTACTACTCGCTCATCCCCGTCGTCCAGGAGCACATCGCCGCGGTCCAACAGCGGGAAGCCGCGCTTCTGGGAGAACTCTTCTTGGCCGACGGGCGTTCAGCGCCCCGCGTCGCCTGGGTCGAGGACCGCCGGCTTGGATCGGCCGAGGAGCTTGAACTCTCTCCCGGCGTCCTGCGTTGGGTGGATGAAAACCCGGGGGCGGTCTATTGGAACGCGACTCATCCGGACTTGCTCTATCGCAAGGACCCGACGACGGGACGGTACGGCGCCTTGCGCCTGACGCAGGGGTTCTATGAGGACGTGGTGACTCGCGCGAAAGTCTTGCTCTTCCTCGCGCTGGGGACGGTGTATGTGCTGGCCGTGTTGGCGCTTGAACTGTTCATCATGCCCCGCTACGTCTACGGGCCGCTGCGCTCCACGCTCGACGCGGATTTGGCCGTGATCGAGGGGGATCGCGCCGGCGAACTGATCGCACCGCATGTGATCCCCGGAGACGAGATTGGAGACATCATGCGCTCCCGCAATCGCACGGTCGCCAGTCTCCGCGACAAGGAGGCGCAACTCGAGTACTCGCTCGCCCGGTCCGAAGACCTGGCCGCCGATCTGACGTCGAAGAACGAACAACTTGAAAGCGCCAAGCGCGGACTCGCAGCCAAGGATCGCTTGGCCACCATCGGTCTGCTCGCCGCCAGCGTGGCCCATGAACTCAATACGCCGCTTTCCGTCATTCGCGGCACCACCGACAAGCTGCTTGAGACCGTGGAATCGAACCGTGGGCGGTCGCGCTTAGAGCGCGTGCGTCGCATGAGCGAACGTCTCAGTAAGATCAGCGAAGGACTGCTCGACTTTACGCGCGCCCCTCAAACGGAGAGCCGCGCTGCGGTGGATCTGCGCGCCCTCATCGACGAGGCATGGAGCCTCCTCGCGCTCGATGAAAGAGCGGCCGACGTGCAGTTCCGCAACGAAGTCGATGCGAGTCTCAGGGTGTGGGGGGACGCCGATCGTTTGATGCAAGTGTTTGTGAACCTGCTCAAGAACGGTCTCTTCGCGCTCGACGGCTCCGGCGGCATCACTGTACGTGCGGAGCAAGTTCGCGTTGAGCGCCGGGATTGGATCTCTATCGATGTGGACGATACCGGTCCCGGTATCCCGCCGGACGTCCTCGACAGTCTGTTCGAAGCCTTCGTCTCGACGCGCCTCGATTCTCAAGGCAACGGCCTGGGCTTGACGGTGGCCGACGGCATCGTCGAGCAGCACGACGGCCGTCTCACTGCCCAGAATCGTCCCGAGGGCGGGGCCCGTCTCTCCGTTCGTTTACCTGCCGCGATATGACGACTGAAGCCAATCCATCTTCCAAGCCCGCCCTGGGACGCGTCGAGCTGGCCGTCCTGGACGACGACGCTGATTTTCTGAGCTACATCGAAGATCTCTTTGAAGACGAGGGTTCGTTTGCTCTACGCACCTTTCGGCGCTCGGAAGACCTCTTCAAATCCGCCGAGGCTCGCCGTCCTGAGATCGTCTTGTTGGATATGAAGATGGGGCCGGTGTCCGGCGAGACGGTGCTCGACGATTTGATTGAGCGCTGGCCCGACCTGTGCGTGATCATCGTCACCGGGTATCCGTCCCTAGAGGACATGCGGGCGACCTTCAAGCGCAAGGCGTTCGACTATATTGCGAAGCCGTTCTCGCTCGCGCAGATGCGCCAAACGTTGGCGAACGCCGTGGAGAGCTACGGCCTCGGGCGGTCTCCGCAGGATCGTCTTCGCGACCAGCTGGGCAAGCGCATCAAGGTGCTTCGAGTCGAGCGCAGTTGGTCGCTGAAGGATCTCGCGGGGCGCTCCGGCGTCAGCGTTTCTCAACTCAGCTCCATTGAACGCGGCGCGCACATGCCCAGCATGGAGAGCCTGCTCGCCCTCTGCCAGGCCCTCGAGACCAAGCCGTCCGCCTTGTTGCTGTCAATCGAATTCTAGCTGGAGCGCAGCGGCTCCAACTCGAAAAGGATGCCGGTCCTGCGGTCGTTGCCTGCGAGATTGCGATGGCATCGCGCTCTCCCCTATACTCGGGCCGGTCGTCGCCAAGGCTTCTCATGCAATCAGCCCCCGAACGGCGATTTCGAGCACCAAGAACCATGAAACAACAGTCAATTTGTCTTTCGCGCGTCGCGGCGTTGGGGCTGCTTCCGGCAGCCGGGAACCTACTTGCTCAGTCTTCGCCGTCTGCTGAAGATGCGGCGGGAGCCCTAGGCTGCCTTGCTTGCGGCGGCACGATGCTCGCGATCCCGGTGATCTTCCTCGTCCTCAATATCTTGTTGCTGATTTGGGTCGCTAAGGACGCCAAGTCGCGCGGAATGGACGCCGCCGTCGGTTGGATGGTGCTGGTGATGTTTACCAGCGTGATCGGGCTCGTGATCTACATCTTTGCGCGTCCCCAAGGCGCGCTCATCAGCTGCGCCAAGTGCGGCAACAAACGGCTTGAGTCGAGCGCGACATGTCCGCACTGCGCGAACGCCTGAGGCGGCCCGGCCCTTACCTAGTTTTGGTTGCGCTGGTCGGTCTCTGTGTGCTCGCTGATGGTTTTCGCGCTCCGGCCAATCAAGCGACGGCCGCTCTCTACGTGAGGTTCGTCAGCGGTTACCAATCGGCTGTGAGTCCGGGGCTCTCTTCCTGGATCGAGTGCCGTTACCAAACAACTTGCTCGCGCTACTCGGTCACGGCCGTTGAACGCTTCGGTTTGTTCCGCGGTCTAGCCATGACGGCGGCTCGTCTCTCGCGCTGTACCTCCGACGTACCGCTTGGCTCCCGCGATCCCGTGGCCGATCGCTAGCTGCCGCCGGGTCCCGCGGGCCGCGCCTCGCTCTACTCCGTTTCGGAGAGGTCGAGCCAGCCGTTGAGCTCAAGCCAGTCCGCCGCGCGTTTCGTCCAGGCTCCGACAGGGCCCCGGGTGCGGCCGAGGCCGAAGCCGTGCCCGCCCTGCTGAAACAGATGCAGTTCGACGCTGACTCCCGCGGCGTGCAGCGCCTCGTACACTCCGATCGCTTGTGCCGGGGGCGTTGTCGTGTCGTCGCTCGCCCCGGCCAAAAAAGTCGGCGGCATACGCCTGGCCGCAGCGGCGTCAATCTGCCCGATACCTCGCATGGAGACGTAAATCGGAGCTAAGAAGTCGGGCATCTCTTCGGAGTCGGCGTGGAGCGCGAGGTTGACCGTGAGATGCGCCCCGGCGGAAAAGCCCATCACGCCGACTTTGCCGGGATCGATCGCCCACTCGTCGCCCCTCGCGCGGATCACCCGCAGCGCTTCCTGAGCATCGGCGAGCGCCTCTTCTCGCTCCAGCCGGTACTTGAGAACGACGCCGGCGACTCCTAAGGTGTTGAGCCAGGCGGCGATCTGATGGCCCTCTTTCTCAATTGCGAGGTGGTGATAGCCTCCGCCTGGGAGAACCAGGACGGCGGCTCCTGAGGCGAGCTCGCGAGGAGGGAGATGGACGGTCAAGAGGGGTTGGTGGACTTTGCGGACGCGTTCGTTGACGACCTCCTCCTCATTCGGTCGCCCCTCGGTTCCCGGCGCAGGCCCCTCCCACACCGGTACCTCCAGCACGTTGGAGGCGGAGAGCAGCGAGGCGAAAGCGAGGCTCAGGATCAACAGACGCATGGCTCGATTGTAGTCGTCCTCCAGGCTGACTTGCGCTAGAACAACGGTTGCTGCCGTCCGTCGATCGATGCGGGCTCAGGAGACGCGGCGATTGGGAGAGTGAAGAAGAATGTGGAACCCACGCCAGGCTCGCTCTCGACTCTCAATGAGCCTTGGTGCGCCTGAACGAGATGTTTCACGATCGCTAGGCCAAGTCCTGTTCCGCCCAGTTCCCGCGAGCGCGCTTTGTCGATGCGATAGAAGCGTTCGAAGAGCCGGGGAATGTGCTCAGCTGCGATCCCAATGCCGGTGTCGCGAACGTAGAACTCGACCTGCCCTGTTTCCAGAGTCCGCGCTCCAGTCCACATCTTGCCTCCCTCCGGCGTGTACTTGGCGGCGTTGTCCAGGAGGTTGTTGAGTACCTGGTGAATCGCGCCGGAGTCGCATTCGATCACGACGTCTTGATCCGGTAAATCGACTTCAATGGTGATCACTTTCTTGTCCGTGATCACGACGATCGACTTCACTGCGTCGTCGACGAGTTCCGTAATCAAGTGGGGTGTGAAACTGAATTCGCGCGTGTTGACCTCAATCTGCGAGAGCGTCATTAGATCGGCGGTGAGTTGCGCGAGCCGCTCGGCATTTTGCCACAGGATCTTCATGAAGCGCCGATTGGTGCCCGGTTCGTCGATAGCCCCGTCGAGCAGCGTCTCGGCATAGCCTTGGATCGCCGCCAGCGGCGTGCGGAGTTCGTGCGAGACGTTGATGACGAAGTCTTTGCGCATGCGATCGACGCGTTCCAGCTCCGTGATGTCGTAGAAGACGGCTACGACGGCCTGCACCTTGCCCTTGCGGCTCAGAATGGGCGCGCAGGAGACCTTCCAAGTGCGCTGGGTTTCTTCGAGTTCGACGTCGACTGAAATCGGCTCGCCGGTCTCTAGGACTTGGATAAACAGCCGTGGAAGCTCTTCATCGTTCCAATCCCTGAGCGAAGCGCCCTTGAAGACCGGTGAGCCGGGCAGCATCTGTTCCATGGCGGGATTGAACAGCACGATGCGGAGCTTGCGGTCGGCGACTAGGATTCCTTCGCCAATCCCGTTGACGGCCGCGGCGAAGCGCGAACGCTCGTCCTGCAACTGCTCGAACATCGAGCGAAGCTGGCCCGCGGTGGTGCCGAGTGCTTCCGACAGTTCGCCCAGCTCGCCCGACCCCGCCTCCGGCACCTTAGCTTGGAAATCGCCCTCGGCCAGCCGCCGGGAATAGCCAATGATGGAGGACATTCTCCAGGAGACCCGGCGGGACAGCCAAAGGGCGAGGACGAGCGTAGGCGCCAGCGCCAAAGCCAAGCCGACGAAGATCCGGTTGCGGGCCTCGCCGATGCGCACGTCGATCTCCGACAAGGGCAAAGCCAGCCGGACGGCCCCGTTGGGGAGGGGCAAGGCGTAGTACAGCATCTCCTCGCCGACGGTATTGCTGAAGCGAAAGCTGACACCTTCGCGGCCGGCGAGGGCCTCGATGAACTCCGGGCGGGCCGCGTGGTTCTCCATCTCCTCGACGTCCGCGTCTGACTCGGCGAGGACCTCCCCGGCGCGATTGATCACGGTCACGCGGGCGTCGGAGCGCCATGAGAGATCTCCGACGACGACGGAGTACTGTTCCGAAGGAATGGAGGTCAACAGAAGTTGCGTCAGACGGGTCTTGTCGCCCAAGCTGCGTTGCAGCTCAAGACGGAGATTGTCCGCGATGGCGTTGCTGACGAGATACTGGGCGCCGAAGCCGGCTAGCGCCAGCAGAGATACGACGATTAAGACCAGCTTGAAGAAGATCCGCCGCGTCATGGTGTAGAGAGCCGACTAGGCTGGGGATTCAAAGCGGTATCCGAAGCCACGCACGGTTTGGATCCACTTCGGTTTCTCCGGCTCGTCTTCGATGCGTTCGCGCAGTCGGCGAATATGGACGTCCACGTTGCGCGGAGTGACGTGGCAGTCCTCGCCCCAAATGGAGCGCAGGAGTTGCTCGCGGCTGTAGGCGCGTCCTGGGTTGGAGAAGAACAATTCCAGCAACTTGAATTCCGTCGCCGTCAGGTCCACGGCCTCGCCGCGCAACGAGACGCGTCGCGAGTCGAGGTCGAGCGTCAGCGGGCCGGTCCGCGTCGACGCCTGCTTGACGGGCGGTTCCTTCCAGTCGTCAATCCGGCGCAAGTTTGCCTTGACCCGGGCGAGAAGCTCACGAGGGCTGAACGGCTTGGTGACGTAGTCGTCGCCGCCGATTTCCAGGCCCAAAACACGGTCGAGTTCGTCGCTGCGGGCCGTGAGAAAGAGAACGGGAATCCGCTGAGTGACGGGATCTGAACGGATCTCGCGGCAGAAGTCGAAACCGTCTCCGTCCGGCAACATGACGTCCAAGATGATGAGGTCCGGGCCGGCTTCCCGGATCTGGTCCAGCGTGCCGTCCAACCGCTCCGCAGCCTTCACGCTGTATCCTGCGCGAGACAAATTGTAGTCGAGAAGGGTGGACAGGTCGCGATCGTCCTCGATGACGAATATGGTCTTCGGCATACGCCCTGTTGCCCGTAGTATAGCCGCCCGACGGGGGTCTTTACTCCATCTCAATCGCGCCGAAACGCTCTTGGTTCGGTCCGTTTCGAAACTCGGCCCCCCAAGCGGCGAGACGGCGAACTTCAGTCTCCGCTCGGGCCGCGGCCGCGGCCGCGTCTTGTGAACTCCCGACGTTGAACGGCGCACCGAATCGGACGGCGACTCGCCCCTTCCTGGGCACGCGCTGTCGGGATGAATAGATCTCGAACAGGCCCTCCATGCCGACCGGGACGATCGGGATTTCCAGCTGCTTGGCCAGCAGGGCGGCGCCCGGTAGGAAGCGGCCGATCTCGCCGTCGAGCGTGCGCGTGCCTTCGGGGTAGACGAGTAGAGAGTATCCGTCGGCCACGAGTTCACCTGAGTATTCGAGCGCGCGCCTCGTGCCGGACATTTGTTGCGGCAGCGGATAGGCGTTGAACATCCCAAGGGCGACCCAATAGCTCGCTTGAGCTTGCCTCCGGCGAGATTTGGAGACGCCCTGAGGGTGAAAATAGTCCCGGAAGTAGTCTTGCGACATGGCCGGGGCGATGCGGCGGCGGATGCGCGAAGGCAATGCTTGGTAGAGCACCGCGGTATCAAAGTGGCTGGCGTGATTGGCGACGAAGACGGCGGGGCCGTCGAGTTCTTCAAGTGCGGCAAGGCCTTCCACGTGCACCTCGATCAGGCGCCCCACAAGCGGCAGGACGAAGCCGTCCAGGAGAAAGGAGCGCGTGCTGCGGACCACGAAGCTACGAGTCCAGCGGGGCTTTAGCAGGGCGCTCGTTTCTTCAACCGCAGGCGAGGCCGGCGTGGAGCGGCCCTGCAGGAGATCGCTCAACTCCTCCGTGGTGGAGACTGCCGAGAAGCTCTCTTCCGAGACGGGCTTGCCGGTAGCCTGCTCGACCTTGGCAAGGAGTTCGACGCGATCGAGGGAAGAGAGGCCGAGGTCCTCGTCAAGGCGCAGCGATTGGCCTGAGGAGAGGTCTCTGCCGAGGATTTCCTCTACGGCGGAGCGTTCGCGTTCGGGCTCGCGTCCGGCTAGCTTGGCGGCGGCCATGGAGGCGAGTTCGCCCTTGCGTACCTTGAGCGTCGAGGCTGTACGAGGCAACTCTTCCGCGCGCCATGTGGTGAAGCTCTGGATGCGTTGGTGGGCTTCCAGTTGCTCGTTCGCCGCGCCGACGGCGGAGGAGGGGTCCTGGTCGTCTTCCATGACGACCGCGGCGTGGACTTCCATGCGGCCTGCGTTCTCGATCCCGAAGACAACCGCTTCCGAGACGCCTTCCTGGGCGCCCAGGACCGCCTCGACGTCTTGCGGGTGCACGTTCATGCCGTCGGCGCGGACGATGAGGTCTCTTTTGCGGCCCCGGTAGTAGAGGCGGCCCTGTTCGTCGAACTCGCCTAGGTCTCCGGTGTGGAGCCAGCCGCCCTCGAAACGCGTTGATCCTTCGCCCGGGTCCTCTACTTCGCCGTAGTAGCCTTCCGAGACGTTGGCGCCGCGGACGAGGATCTCGCCGTCCGGGGCGATGCGGACTTGTTGACCGGGGAGTGGTTTGCCGAGCGACCCGCGGCGGGAGGAGAAGGGGTGATTGAGCGCCACGACGGGGGCGGCTTCAGTAAGTCCGTACCCTTGGACAACCGCATAACCGCAGTTGCGCCAGAAGTTCTCGAGGTCTTCGTCGAGGCGGGCGCCCCCGGTGACGAGGGCCCAGAACTTCCAACCGAGCCGTGCGTGAAGATCGCGGTGACGCCACCACGTTTCCGCGATGGATCCGACTCCGCGACGGGTCGGGCGGCGGGCCTCGCGAGCCAGGTGCGGCTCGACGGCGGTGCGCAGATTCTCCAGCATGGCCGGTACCCCGACGAAGACCGAGATGCGTTCTCGCCGAATCATCTCGACCAGGGCCGTGCCGCTCATCTCCGACGTGAAGGCTGCGGCGCCTCCAAGCAAGGGCGGAATGAACAAACCCATGGTTTGGCCGAAGAGGTGGCTCAACGGGAGCATGTCGAGGATGCGGATCGGCTGGAAGGGGCGAGCGGCGCCGCGATACTTCTTGATCTCGCGGGCGACTCCGGAGAGGTTGGCGGCGATGTTGCGGTGGCGCTGAACGACGCCTTTGGGGCGGCTGGTGGACCCGGAGGTATAGAGGATCTCGACGATAGCGGCTGCGTCGGGCGCGTGGCGCCGGAAACCCTCCGGTGCTGCGGCGAGGTCGCTGATGGAGGCGGCTCTCAGGCGTCGCTCAGCGGGCAGAGCATCCGCCTCGACCTCTTCTCCCACGATGGCCAGCGTCGGGTCGGTCTCATCGAAGATGCGCCGGGCGAGGTCGGGGGAAGACCGGAAATCGACAGGGACGGCGGCGGCTCCGGCGAGGACGGTTCCCCAGAATGCGGCGGCCCACTCGGGGCGGTTTTCCGCCCAAAGAAGGACCCGGTCGCCGGGCGAGATCTTGCGGTCTTGGAGTTCCGCGGCGAAGGCTCGGGAGCGTTCGCAGAGTTCCTGGTAGCTCCACTTCCAGGTTCGATAGCGGCTGGAACGCGTCAGCGCCTCGCGAGCGCCGAGGGCTTCCATCTCTTCAAAAAGTTCGAATAGAGTCTGCAATCGGGTCCGCCGGTTGGACGTTCATGGACCTGGTCGCGTTCCCCGTCGGGGGATGTCAGGTCTGTGTCATGGTACTGACGTTTTTCCCGTTTTTGGGGACGCTAAGTTGTTGATAATCGCTCGGCGGCGTCTGGGAATGACATCGGTTTCAGCGTAAGCCCTGTGTTTGTACCACTCGCTTGCTTGTCAGGATGGAAGGGCCCCTGCGTAGTGGTTCGACGGGACTTGAACAAACGGCTGAGTCGATCCTGCACATTTGATATCAGGATAAAACGGGGTCCAAGAAAGACGAGGTCCGGACAGGCCTAAGTGTTTCTATCAAGGCGGGTTCAGGGCTTGTGAGCTCGTCAGCCCGTGATGCGTGTGACGGCTAGATGGAGACCCCAGTGGAACCGATAGAGGTACCGGGAACGCCAGAGAATGTGGCAGCGATCGATCTCTATCCGTTGGAAGAGTCGGCAAAGCCCCGGCCGATGCCCGAATCGCAGCAGGAGACTCTGAGAGAGGTTGTGGACAACGCGCCGGACCCGGCCGTTCCTCTTGCGCAGCATCCCTTGAATCGGCCCAGGGACATGCTCCTGAAGGAAGGCTTCCAGGGTGCGCTCGGCGTCCGGGGACAACTGTGAGCCAGCCCGGCCCAACCCTCCGGCCTTGCGAACGCCGAAGAGCTTGCGCGGAACGCCTGCCTCCTCCGCGAGACGTCGTGCGATGGGCCGATCGTAGTCGTCGCTGACTGACCACGGACGCATCTCGTCCGAGCGCGTGATCCGGACGAGAGCGGCGCTGTGACGCGCGTTGAGGTAGGGAACGTGAAACGCGATCCAGCCCACGCGGTGGCGATGTTCTACCGGGTTCAGGCCGGTGGCGAGCGTCGCATCAGGCTCGGCGAAATCGGGCACGGTGGCGGTGGGATTGCGCGACCAGACTCTCTCTCCGTGGCGGCCCGTGAACAGCAGCGCGCCGTGAAGCAGGCGGTCAACGACGCCAAGGCCGTGATCACCCCTGCAAGCGGGAGACATAAAGTACTCGGCTTGCCGTTCAGGAGAGAGCCGATAGACGTCGAGGCGGTCGAACGTCTCGCATTCGAGACCCAGTGCGGCGGCGACCTTTCCACCGTGATCGTCGACCAGGTCGCCGCGGCTAGCGCTGGTCGCGAAAGTGAAGGCACGCTTGCAGCCGACTTGCGCTGCGAGTGAGGCTGAGGCGACGGAATCGTATCCGGTCGATACGGCTGCGATTGGTTGGTAGCTCTGTTTGCGATTCGGATCGGCGGCGTTGGCTGCGGTTCGCTCGACCGCGGAGCGCAGGAGACCCTCCAGATCCGCATAGTCGCGGGGCTCTGGTCCCGGGTCTTTCTCTCTGGGCGTGACGCGGAGGTCCGAGGCGACGGTGAGATCGCAAACGGCGAAGAGCTGGACCCGGCGGCTGCGCGCGGTGGGCAGGGACACGGTTCCCGCCGAGACTCCTTCGCGGAAGTGTTCTAGGAGCCGAAAGAAGTAGTCGGGGTAGGCGAAGTCAGGGCCGTCGTCGGACTCGGCGAGCAGGCAGGACAGAGAGTTGGAGATGAGAAGCTCGTCGGCCAAACGGACAAGGTAGAGGCGTTCGAGCGGGTGGGTGGGCGAGATGAAGAGGAGTTGGCCGTCGCGGAGCCGCCCGCCGCTGCCCTGGAAGGCGGCAGATCGATCGAAGTCGAAGTCGAGGAAGCTGCCGTCCCAAGCGCCTTCGACGAAGGCGGAGGGCGACGTCTCGAGCCAAGCACCGTGTGCGACGCGTACCGTGGGTTCGGCGTGCGCAATCCGAGCGCACCACCCTAGACGAGGAAAGAGTTCACGTGGTTCGAAAACGAACCTTCGGTCGGGCACGCTCCCATCGTGGCACAGCCTATTGACCGGACTTCGGTTCTATAACTAGGGGAGCCAGTTGGTCGATGCGGACGATCGGTTCGCCGACTTGAACGCCCGGCTTGCGTTCCCACAAAGACGCCGCTTCGTCCTGATAGACGCGTTGGTAGTCTTCGGCTCCGTCATAGGTGGGGAATTGACGCTCCAGCAGGCGGTCGACCACGACGTACTTGAATTGTCGAGAGGCGACGAGTTGGTTGCGCCGCGCCCGGCGCCAGCTTCCTGCGTAGATGAGGGTGATGTGTAGTTGGTCCGGTGCGTAGGCGAGGTGCTCCATGTGGAAGGACACTGCTTCGTCGTCGGGGCCGCGGCGTTTCTCCAGCTCGCGTAGGACACGGTAGCCGGAGACGGCCTGGGTCAAGAATTGCGCTCGGCTGATGCGGCCGGAGAGGAACTGGAGTTGAGGTAGGTTGACCTCAAGCATCATCGTGGGCGGCACGGCGAAGACGAAGTTGCAGGTCAGTGCGGCAAGACCGAGGCGACGGGGCCAGGGCCCGGCGGCATCCCAGAAGTGCTGGGCGCGAGCCAAAGTGAGCACGGCCAGTAGAAGAAACGGTCCGATGAAGTAGCGAATGACGCCCCAGACATAACCCCAGTAGAGGTAGTAGAGGGCGCAGAAGATGAGCAGCGCGACCTCGGTCGAGTTGCGCCTACGTCGGCGGACCAGCAGCCAGGCCACAACGAAGAAGGGGAGAGCCATGCCCGCTGGATTGTTGGTCGGCGAACTGTAGCTGGCATTACCGGCGTAATGAACGGCCCACGGGTAAACGGAGTGGATCTGCCACAGCGGCGGGCGGGTGATAACGCCCTTGGAGGGAAAGCGCCCGACCGCATTGTTGCTGCGGAGCGGGTAGAGCGGGTTGCCCGTCGCTAGGTAGGGGCGTGTTTGCCAGAGTCCGCCGAAGAGCGCGCCGACGAGGATGAGCCCGAGCAGAAGGCGCGGCCGACGCCAGGTAGACCAGAGAAACAGCAAGCCCAACGCGACGACTCCGAACGCGGCGGTCAGTTTGACGCCGATGGAGAGAGCGAGGAGAACAACGCCCAGCCAGAGCCAACGATCTTTGTGTTCGTCTCTGGCCCGCAGCCAGCAGGTGAGAGAGCCCAACTGGAACAGGAAGAGGAGCATGTCGTTCTTGACGATGACGCCCGTGCGGTGAAGAAACGGGACGGTCGCCGCCACAATGAGACCCAGTACGGCGGCTCGGCGGTCCACCCCCGCGCGACGGGCGAGGCCGTAGCAGACGGCGATCAGTCCGAGGAAGAAGGCCGGGTTGACGAGTTCGGCGGCCGCCTGGCCGCCGAAGGCCTGAGCGGCGCCCAAGAAAGCCTCGAATCCTTGGGGGTAGTAGGAGGTGCGCTGAATGATGGAGGGCTGGAACCAGCCGGCTTCGACGGCGATTTGGCCGTAGCGGAGGTGTTCGCGAATCCCGTCGATGTTGATGGCCGGAGTCACCGCGACGGCGAGTCCGAAGCCGAGGAAGAGGAAGAGGTAGAAGACGGATAGCCCGATCGCGCGGTCTCGAAGCTCTTCGGATGCGGCCCAGCTTCGATGGAGATGCTGGAGGATTCGTACGGGCGAGGAGAGTTCCTTCCATCCAATGAGGGCGCTGATGAGCAGCAGTGCGACCAGGGCGGGGCGCGTAAAGAGCTGGGCGGCGCCGAGCCCGAAGAGCGCGACGCCCATCCAAGCGGCACCGACGGCTGAGGCTAGGCCGGCGTCCCCCAGGCCCAGATTGGGCGGGAGTCCGAAGCGGAACAACAGACCGCGCCCGGCGACGAAGCCGGTCCAGACCCAGACCAGCGTGACGAGAAACCCGACGGGCTGGTAGATGCCGCAGATGAGGACGATCAGCGCTCCCCCTACGAGCGGTTCAAAGCGCCAGAGTTCACGATGAAGGCGGAGCGACGAGTAGAGCCAGGCCCCGGCGGCTCCGACCAAGAGGAAGGCGACGAGACCCGTAGCGACTCCTTCGCCCAGTTTGGAGAAGTACTCGATGTGGATGCGTGTGGGCTCGACGGCTGTCCAAGCGATGAAGGCCAACCAGAGCGCCCAGATGAGTTGGGCCGGGACGCCGGAGATACGGGGAGCGAACGACAAGGCTACATGGTGATCCGCGAGCGGGTGCGGGGGCAAGCGCGGACGGCTAGTCCAGCGACCACGGGGGGCGGTAATCGTAGTGGAGGCGGGTTGCGGCCTCGGCGTTGTCGGGGAAGCGTTCTCGGTTGGAGTCCCAGGCTAGATGCTGTTGGGTCTTGAGGGCGATGAGGCCGATGTTGGCGGCAGTGGTGGAGCGATGCGCAGTTTCGACGTCGCAGTTGGGTTTCGCGCGGGACTGGACGCAATCGAGGAAGTTGCGGACGTGCGCCTGCGCGCTCGCGGGGCCGGTATTGGAACGCGCTTCCATGGCGGGGCGAAAGGATTCGCGATAGCGGCGGACAGGTTGACGGTCGAGCGGGTTCGACGGGGGAGCGGCGAGCGGGGAGTTGGACTCGGGGACGATCTCCCAACCGTCGAAGGTGACGTACATGGTGCCTTTGGTCCCGCGGAATTCGGCGAGCAGACCGTCGCGGGCGGCCCACGGGGCGGCATTGACGCTGGACTGCAGGAAGCTGACGAGGGTTCCTTCGGGGTACTGCCAGAGGACCTGCATCGTATCCGGCGTTTCGCGGTTGTCTTGGACGGCGTACTTTCCTCCGATGGCGGTGACTGAGAGCGGCGTCTCTCGACCGAGGCCCCAGTGGATGAGATCGAGGAAGTGGACGCCGTTGTCGGTCAGTTGGCCTCCGCCGTAGTCAAAGAACCAGCGGTAGTTGAAGCGGTGACGGTTGGAATTGTGAGCGGCTTGAGGCGCCGGGCCGAGATAGAGATCCCAGTTGACGCCCGCGGGGGCAGGGCTATCGGCCGGGGCCCCGATGCCGGCGGGGAACATGTTGCGATTGACGCCGCAGCGGGCGGCGACGACGTGGCCGAGCTCGCCGGAGCGGACAATCTCCGCGGCCTCCCGGCAGTAGGGAGAGGAGCGACGGTGAATGCCGACCTGGACGACGCGCTTGGTCTCGCGGGCGACGTCGACGATCTTGCGGCCCTCGACGACGGTGAGCGAGAGCGGTTTCTCGACGTAAACGTCTTTGCCCGCGCGGCAGGCGTGGACGCTCATGAGGGCGTGCCAGTGGTCGGGGGTGGCGACCACGACGGCGTCGACGTCGTTGCGGTCGAGGATGCGGCGGTAGTCTTCATAGGCGTCGGGGGAAGAGCCGGCGGCTTCGACGGCGCGATCGCGATAGGCCGGGACGAGGTCGCAGACGGCGGCGACGTGTTGATCGGAGAACTCTTTGGTCGCCCGGAGGAGGGCGGAGCCGCGGTTGCCGACGCCGATGAAGCCGAGGCGGACGCGGTCGGCGGCGCCCTGGATCTGCGCATAGGAGGCGGCGGTGAAGGCGGCGGCTTGGGCGAAACGGCGGCGGGTGGGCGACGGCATGGGGGCATGATAGCCCCAGTTAGCAGGGTGCGCGAGCGGCTATGATTGATGGTCATGTGGTCCCCGCGCGTATCCCTGGGTGTTTTGGTGCTGCTCCTGGCGGCTTCGGCGTCGGCGCAGACGCTGGATCTGAATCCGATTGAACTGACGTTCCAGGCGGAGGTAGGGGCTCCGAGTCCCGAGTCGCAGAGCTTTCAGGTGACGTCGAACCCGGCGGGCGAGTCGTTTGCGGCGCAGGTGAAGGCGGGGCTGATTTCGGCGCCGTTTCTCTCGATTTTTCCGACGAACGGAAGCACGCCGGGCGAGATTACGGTGTCGGTCGATTCGCAGTTCTTTCGGCAGGCGGGGCGGCGGACGGCGAGTATTGAGGTGCGGCTGCCGCAATCAGGCGTAGCCGCGGAGGTGAAGGTCACGATTGAGGTAGCGGCGGCGGGAACGTCGCCGCGGATCAAGACGACTCCTGAGCAACTGACCTTCTCGATTCCGGCGCCGGGAGCGGCTTCGCCCGGCCAACCGCTGGTGGTGAGCAACTCCGGCGAAGGGATTTTGAATTACGCGATGGGCGTGAGCTATCCGGCGGGCGGACCGCAGGGTTGGTTGGCGATCGATCCGGCAACGGGTGAAGTCAGCTTTGACGCGAACGAGCATCAGGCCTCTCTCAACGACACGAATGCGATTGCCGAGGGCGAGTACACGGCGCAGATCCTGATTACCGGCGAGGGCGCCAGCAATTCTCCGAAGGGGGTGCCGGTGACGTTGCTGGTGGGCGCGTCGCCGACGATTTCCGTGACGCCGCAGTCGCTCTCATTCCAAGCGTCGGAGGGCGGGGCCTTTCCCGCCATCCAGACGGTGACGGTACGCAACGAGGGCGGCGGGACGTTGGTCTACCAGATCAACGGAGACCAGGATTGGCTGTTTGTTCGACCGTTGAACGGAGATGCGACGGGCGGGCCCGTGTTGCACGAAATCGTGCCGGACATTCGGGGGCTACCGCAGGGGACTTACACGGGGAATCTAGTTGTCACGTCGGAGGACTTGGGCGCGCCGTTCCAAATTCCGGTGACGCTGGCGATCGGTCCGCCCAGTCGGATCTTTCCCTTGCCTTCGGCGCTGGACTTTATCGGCAATTCAGGGATCCCGGTGAGGGAGCAGCGGTTGGTCTCGATCGTCAACACGCCCCTGAGTCCCGGTGGATGGTCGGTGACGGTGGAACCCTCGGAGGCGAACGCCTGGCTGAAGGCGACGCCGGAGGCCGGCGAGACGCCGGGGCACATGTTGGTCTCAGTGGACACGGCGGGGCTCGGGGCTGCGACGCTCGATGCGGAGCTGGTGCTTCGCGGCCGACAGGCAGCGGGGTTGACGGAAGAGGGGAAACCGCAAGGAGTAGACGAGACTCGGATCCCAGTGCGCTTGACCGTATTGGCGAATGCACCTGTGCTGGCGGCGTCACCGAGGGCGTTGCGCTTCCAGGGGTTGGCGGGACAGAACGAGATTCTGGAGCAGTCCTTGGCCGTCAATAACAACGGCGGACCGGCCTTGAACTGGAGCGCGACGGTGGAGACGGATTCGGGCGGCGAGTGGCTCTCGCTGGCGCCGTCGAATGGACTGGCGCCTACGCCTGCGGAAGTCTCGGTGAGCACGGCCGGTCTGAGCGCGGGCGTTTATCACGGGCGAGTCCGATTGGTTTCAGGCGACCAGAACGAAGCGGTTCCGGTGACGCTGGTGATTTCGGAACGCGAGACGTTGCTGGACACGGACCGGACGTCGGTCTATTGGGAGACGACGGAAGGCGGACCGGCGCCGGGGCCCGAGACGGTGCGGGTGCTCAACCGGGGGGTGGGCGAACAGGCTTGGACGGCTGCGGTGAGCGAGTTTACCGGCGCGACGGGTTGGTTGACGGTGAGTCCGAACTCGGGAACGGCGCGCGTGGTCGGGGTTGACGGTGAATCGAACTTCGTCTTGACCGCAGACGCCGCGGGACTGGAGCCGGGGCTCTACGGCGCGGTGGTGGAAGTGGAAGGAGCCGCGGACCGAGCGCCCCGGCTGGTGACGGTGATGTTGCGGGTGGCGCCGGCGGGCGAGCCGATTATGCGGCGCGTTTCGCCGAGCGGGCTGGTGTTCGTTTCCAGTGCGGCCGAACCGGCCGAGGCGCAAGGGCTGGAGATCGCACGGCAGTTGGCCGGCGAAGTGGACTTCCAAACCGGCGTCGCTGCGGTGGAAGGCGGCAATTGGCTGGAGGTGACTCCCCAGGCCGGCATGACGAATGCAGAGGGCACGGCGACGCTGCAAGCAGCAGCCGATATTGCGGGACTTCCGGCGGGGATTTATCGCAGCTTGGCGTCGATCACCTTCGGCGACGGACTGGTGGAATCGGTGTGGGCGACGTTGGTTGTCCCTCCTGCTCCCTCGGGCACGACGTGCGTGCCTTCGGCAATTGTGGCGGCTCCGATGTCGCCGCACATGGGCTTCCGCGCGGTGGGCGGACGGGCGCTGGACTTGCGCGTGAGACTGCTCGACAACTGCGGGCGATCGATTGACAGCGGGTCGGTGACGGCGAGATTTTCCAACGGAGATGCCGCGGTCGTGCTGAAAGCGATCGGGGGCGGACTGTACGCGGCGACGGCTTCACCAGGCAATGCTTCTTCTCAGACGAACGTCCGGTTTGGAGCGAGTTGGGGCGCGTTCACCGACAGCGTGACGGTGATCGGGTCGGCGGCTGGTTCGCAGCATCCGCGGATTTCGCGCCACGGGATTGTGAACGCAGCGAGCTTCGCTCTGGGAAAGGCGGTTGCGCCCGGCGAGATTGTGAGTGCGTTCGGGCGGTTTGAACCGGGACCGAACCAGGAAGCGGCGGGGATCCCGCTGCCGACGGAGTTAGGGACGTCGAGTTTGATCGTCGGCGGGGACGCGAGTCCGCTGTATTTCTCAAGTCAGGGGCAGATCAACGCGCAGGCGCCGTTTGAATTGCAGGAGGCGACCACGACGCAGGCTGCGGCCAAGGTGGGGCGGAACCTGACGGTGCCGGAAGAGCTCGCCGTCGGGGCGGCGAGTCCGGGGCTGTTCTTTCTCTCGGCGGCGGCGGGGTTGAACCGGGCGATCGTGCAGAACCAGGACGGGAGTCTGAATTCGCCTTCGAACCCGGCGCAACCGGGTGAGGCGGTGGTCGCCTACTTGACCGGAATCGGGCGGACGAATCCGCCGAGCGAGAGCGGAGAGGCTTCACCGGCCGCTGAGCCGTTGGCGCGGGCGGATTTGCCGTTCTCGATTCATGTGGGAACGGAGCAGGCGCAGGCGATCTTCCTCGGCATGACGCCGAATTTTGTGGGGCTGGCCCAGGCGAATTTCTTTATCCCGGAGAATGCGCAGACGGGCGACTCGGTGGAGTTGGTGATCAGCGTGGACGGCCAGCGGAGCGTGCCGTTGGCGATCGCGATTGCACCGGGGGAAGGGAATTGACGCCGCGACTCGCGCGTATCGACGTCTATCCGGTGAAGTCGCTGGACGGGGTCGCCGTCAGCGAGGCCAGAGTCCAAGGCGGCGGCGGGTTGGCGCGGGATCGAGAGTTTCGCCTGGTGGACGCCGAGGGGCTCTCGGCCAACGGGAAGCGGTTTGGCGAGAAGATCATCGGGGTGCGGTCGGCGTTCGACTTCGCCTATGGGCGATTGACGTTGTGGGACGACGCAGGGCGCGCAGAGGGGCGCCTGCCGGGCGAGGAAGATGCGCTGGCGGCGTGGATGTCGGAGCGCCTCGGCGCGGAGGTGCATTGGGAACGAGATGCGGCGAAGGGGTTTCCTGATGACGAAGAAGCTTCGGGTCCTACGGTGATTTCAACGGCGACGCTGCGAACGGTGGGGGAGTGGTTTGGGCTGAGCGAGGAGGAATCGCGGCGGCGGTTTCGGACGAACTTGGAGATCGGCGGGGTGGAGGCGTTTTGGGAAGACAGGCTCTATGGGGCTGACGGGGAGATGTGGCGCTTTCGGATTGGGGATGTGGAGTTGGAGGCGGTGAATCCGTGTGCGCGGTGTGTGGTGCCTAGCCGGGATTCGCGGACGGGTGAGATTTTCGAGAAGAAGTTCGCGAAGGTCTTGGGGGAGAAGCGGCAGTCGACATTGCCGGAGTGGGCGGAGTCTTCGCGGTTCGACCATTTCGTGCGGTTGGCGGTGAATACGCGGGTCCCCGTGGGGGAGAACGGGAAGGTGCTGGAAGTCGGGGACGAAGTTCGGGTTGGGTGATTCCATGGGGGCCTGCGGCGGGCCTGCCGCAGGATGGATGCAAAGCGTAGCCAATTAGATGAAACGTGGTTGTGGGCCGTTGCGTCCAAGGGCGGCAATGCGTATTTTCATGGTGCTGGTGCTGTTCTGTGCCGCTGAGCTTGCCGTCGGGCAAGTGGGCATCGGGGTCGGGGACAATCCTTGGCAGCAGGGGACGACACGGTCGGCGTCGGGCCAAGTCGAAGTCGTCGGCGTCGTTCTGCTCGAACAAGGCGTTCGGCCGCCGGAGCCGACGCCTGTTTCTATGACCTGTATGGGGCGGTCTGGGACTGTCGCGTTGACGGATCGGGCAGGCGTGTACCGGTTCCGGTTCCAGCCCAGCCTGAATCGAGACGGAATCTGCACGTTGTCCGCGCACCTGAAGGGTTTTGAGTCCACCCGAGTCAGCATGCCGTCGCTCTCCGGCGTGGAGGGGACGGTCCAGGTCGGGCGTATTGTGCTTTCTGACGGAGGGCCGGGCGTGGTGAGCGTGACCTCGGCCGATGCGCCGAAGTCGGCGAGGAAACGGCTCGAGAAAGGACGCAAGCTGGCGACTAAGAAGGAGCCCGAATTGGAAGGAGCCTTGGCGGAGTTGCAAGCCGCGGTGGAGGAGTATCCGCGCTACGCGGAGGCTTGGTTGGAGTTGGGTGGGGTGTTGGGTCAGATGGAGCGGCGAGTGGAGGCGTTGGACGCCTATGGGAACGGGATTGATGCGGACCCGCGGTTCGTCACGATCTATCGCCCGGCGATCCTCTACGCGCGGAGGGCGGAGGCTCTCGACTTGGCGCATGTGTGGTGCGAGGAAGGCGTGCGGCTGGACTCGAGTCTGCGGGACGCCTGTGAGGCCTTGGAATAGCTGGGCTCCTACCTCGTGTCCGCTAGGAGCGCCCTCGCTCGACTGTGTATTCGAGCGCGACGTTCTGGGCTAGCCCGGCGAGAGTTCCACGATGTCTCTGCCCGTCGCGCGTTGTCGCATGGATTGTATAATCACTCGTTCGGCGAATGAATCCCTCGATCAGTCCGTGCGTGAAGCCGTTAATCAACATGAAGCGCACAACTGTCTCCATCCTCTGGTTCTTGATGACTTGTGCATTGGTCGCTCAGGCGGTTGCCGGAGCCCATCTGCCGGAAGACAAATACTTCGATTCAGACGGCATACTTATCCGCTACATCGATATAGGCGAGGGGACTCCGATAGTTCTATTACATGGAGCTTGGGGAAGTCTTGAGCGGTGGAACAAGGGCGACACGCTGCAAATCCTCGCCAAAGAATACCGCGTCATTGCGATGGACCTACGAGGTCACGGGAAAAGCGGCAAGCCTCACGGCAAAGCGTACTACGGCGCTGAAATGGGGCGGGACGCGTTGCGACTCCTGGATCACCTTGGCATTTCCAAAGCGCATTTCGCGGGGTACTCACGGGGGGCTAGAATCGTCGGGTATCTAATGGCTCATTCTCCGGATCGATTGTTCACCGCAATCCTAGGAGCTCGAGAACCCATGCTCGAGTGGGATGTGACAAATGTGCCGAGTATGGAAAAGCTGATGGCGAGATATAAGAATCGACCGTCATCCCAAGATCCTAATGCTCCTGCGCAAGACTTAGTCGCCATGGCTTCCGCTCAACTGGGTAGGGAATCATGGCTTGTCACGCTAGATCAGTTAAGGTCGATTGACTTCCCCGTGCTCGGGATAGTTGGAAGCAAGGATTCCCCCGAGAATGTCGCACGGTTGAAGGGGGTGATTCCCTTGATGGAAGTCGTAGTGATTGACGGGGCTACTCACGGTGGAGAGACGGGGGCTATGCGGCGCTCAGAATTCTCGCAGGCTGTGATGAAATTTTTGGCGAAGCATTCGCCTGGCAACTAGCCGCAAGCGTTGCGCTCGATTCGTCAGGCGAGCTGTACTGCGGGGCAGTCGAACCAGGCGGATGAGCCAACCCTGTTGCGCTGCGTTCCGCCGGGCGGTTCTCTTCAGCACGCCGTTGCCGTTGAAGAAGTCAGAGCAAGCGTGATGGAGAGTAGGTCCGGATCGCCCCGCGCGGGCGTTTGTTCCCAGACCGACGAACGAGCGGAACAGCAGATTGTATTCGAGCTGTTCGACCAGCATTCGTTCGCTGCCGGCCGAGTACTGCGCCCGCAACAGAGTCGACCTCAACAAATTGCTCGGGAATAGGCGACGTCTACCTCTTGCCTGCTAGGAGCGTCCGGGATGGGCGGACGCATTCGAGGGCCATTCCCTTGGTGAGCCTGTCTAGTTTTGCGGCATGGGCGAGCAGCAGGTCGCGGCGAGCGATAATCGCGCGGACTTCGCTGCCGCGCAGCAAGTCGCCGACGGCGTCCTTGACCTTCCCCTCCGTGAGCGACTCAAGGCCTTTCAACAGAGCGGGGCAGACGTGGGTGAGGTACTCCGGCTGGCGCAGGGCGCGCCGGGGACTGAAGGACCGGCTGAAGTCGACCGGCCTGAGTCGCCAGTCGCGGGTGACGAGCAGGTTTCCCTTGTTGGGGTCGCGGTTGTAAACGAGTTCCTGGAGGACGAGGATCGCCTGGAATTGATGATTCCAATCGTGGGGGTCGGGCGGGCGCAGGTCCTGCTTGTGAAACTCGGCGGTCGTCATCGTCGCGTCGTCGACCCACCAGGTAAAGGCGGCACGCGCTCCAAGGGCGTTGCGGACGACGGAGACGGGGACGACGTTGAGGCCGATGAGGCGATCGATGCGGTAGGCGGCGACGTTATGTAGATAGCTGTCGAGGAGCTTGCCGTCGTCGTCCGGGGCCGCATGTGCGGGCGTGAAGCGGTGGATACGTTGGATGTGGGCCTCGTGGGAGACGGAGCCGTCGGTGAGCATTGCGCGCAGGGAGCCGGTGACTCCAGTTTCGATGGTACGGAGATCTCCGGGCTTGGCGGAGCGCAGGAACTCCTCCTTGCCGGCGTCGGTATCGAGAGATGCCGCAGCGGCGAGGAAAGGGCATAGGAAGGTAAGAACGAGGTGAACGCGATAGCAAAGAAACATGTCGTTGGTCCTTGCTCACGGATGCGCGGGAAGCAGGCGGAACACGACATCCGTTTCTGAGATCTTGCCCGTCAAGTCGCCCGAGAACGGCGCGGCTGGAGAGCCCGTGAACCCGAGCAATCGTGGTCGGCGGCCCGTGTCCGAGCTGCCGTTGTTGAAAGGGCGCGCAGTCGTTGTCCAGGGACTAGCGTTGGGCTGCCGAGCGGTCCCCGATCGCGACAAGTTCCTTGAGGCTGCGGTGGTAGAGACGGCCTCCGGCGTAGCTGATGGTGTTGAGGCTCCAGGCTTGGCCGGAGGGGCCGAGGTCGTTGACGGCCAACAGGGCGGAATCGTCCAATACCTCCGCGTCGGCTTCGATGACATAGGTCACGCCGAGCATGGTGGTGAAGTAGACGCGATTGTTGACGGCGGTGGGCGTTCCCCAGAAGGCGGGGATCTGCCAACCGTCCCGGCGGGAGCGGTCTTCAGCCGCGACGTCTATGCCTTGTGAGTTCTCGGTGCTGGTGCGGACTTCGACGCCCCAGACGCGCTGGTCGGGCTGACCCGGTTCACGAATCACGGTCACTGGCAGTTCGAGATATTCCGTCTTTCCCGTCTCCAGATGGACGCGGCCGAGCGAGTGCGACGGACCGCCCTTACCCTTGGGCTCATGCTTGTTGCGACGGTGGCCGGTGGAGGCGAGGAAATAGTGATAGCCGGAGGCGACGATGTTGGCATGCCAGGCGGGCTGGACGCGGATGACTTCGTCCTCGGCCTGGGCGACGCGGGGGGAGAGGTCACGGACGTCGCGCAGGTTCACGCCTAGATGCTCGAGGTAGGCTTCCGCCTGGGGATCCCATTGGCGGTAGTCGACGTCGTCGATCATGGACTGTTCGGCGAGGAGCTTGCCGTCGGCGGCGTCGAAGACGAGGTGCGACTCGACGGGATTCATGCGGAACCAGTAGGCGCGCGAGGCATTCCAGTGGAGGATGTAGAGCGACTGCCAGGTGGGCGCTTGGAGGCTGCCGGGCTCGGCGAGCGGTTGTCCGTCCGCGTCGGTGTCGGCGACGTAGCGCCAGATGCTCTTGCCTTCGCGGCCGGGGGAGAGACTGACGAGGCTGAGTCCGACGGGGCGCTCAGGGACGTCGTGCCAGCCGCCACGGGCAGTGAGCACGGCGGGCTCGCCGTCGGCGGTTTGGGACAGCAGAGACGTGGTGTAGGTGGTCGTCCCGTCTTCGGCGACCCAGCGCGTTTCACCTGTGGCGAGGTCGACGGCGTGGAGGTAGTTCCAGCCTTCCTTGCCGGTCGGGTCGGCGAGGGGCTCGACGTTGAGCACGACGTCGCCTGAGAGGATGGGCTCGTGCTGCTTGTTGAAGGGGAACGGCTTACCCCAGGGCGTCCAGGTTCGGCGCCAGAGTTCGGCGCCTTGGAAATCGAAGGCGGCCATTTCCCCGCCGGCGTTGGTGAAGACGACGGTCTCACCGTCGGTGACGGGAGTGGGCGTGGTGGCGTCGCTGTAGGCGTAGGCGATGGGGCTTTCGACGGAACCGGAGAGGGGGCGGCTCCAGAGAATCTCGCCGGTTTGAGTGTCGATGCAGTGGCCGAGGATATCGGCGCTGAACTTGGAGTCTAGGCCCGCCTCCGGTACGAAAGTGCTGAGGAAGATGCGATCGCCCCAGACGGCGATACCGCTCTGCCCGGCGTTGGGGAGCGGGGTCTTCCACAGAATGTTGCGGTCGAGGGCGACGCTCCAATCGTCGGGAGGGGCCGGGCCCGAGGCCTTGTAGTTGTGGTTGGGGCCGGCGGCTTGCGGCCAATAGCCCGCGACGGATTCAGAGGGTTGGGGCGGGGCGGTGCAGGCGGCGGCGAGGACGACGGCTGCGGCCAGGAAGGGTGGGCGGTTCATCGAGTTCCGAGGGTAGCGTCGGGACGGAGAGGGCGCAAGCGCGGCGGCGCGCCGGTTGCGACGGTCAATTCCAAGACGGGATGTCGTCGGCGAGGGATACGGTTGTATCCTGGCTGAGTGGCGGACGCATTCTCAATCGCGGCGCGGCGGTATGCCGATGAAGGCGTGGACGTGGAACGGGCAATGGAGCGTTTGGCGGCGCTGTCGGTTTCATTGCACTGCTGGCAGGGGGACGACGTACGCGGATTTGAGGGGCTGTCGGACGACATCGGCGGCGGACTGGCGGTCACCGGCAGCTATCCGGGAAGGGCGCGCAATGCGGATGAGTTGCGTGCGGACCTGGAACAGGCGCTGGCGCTGATACCCGGGAGCCAGCGCGTGAATCTGCACGCGAGTTACGCCGAAACAGGCGGCGCCAAGGTTGACCGGGCGGAACTGACGCCCGAGCATTTTGCGCGCTGGACCGACTGGGCCCGTGAGCAGGGGCTTGGGGTCGACTTCAATCCGACGTTTTTTGCGCATCCGAAAGCCGACGACGGCTGGACGCTGGCGAGCGCCGACGCGGAGACGCGGGCCTACTGGGTCGATCACGGAATTGCTTGCAGGCGAATCGGTGCGGCGTTTGGACGCGCGCTGGGCTCGCCGTGCGTCACCAACGTGTGGATCCCCGACGGGTGGAAGGATACGCCCGCGGACCGTAAGGGGCCTCGGCAGCGGCTGACGGATTCGCTCGACCGCATCTTCGCCGAGACGCTTTCGCCCGATGAGAATTTGGATGCGGTGGAGTGCAAACTGTTCGGGCTGGGATCGGAGAGCTACGTTGTGGGCTCGCACGAGTTCTACCTCGGGTACGCGATTACGCGCGGTACGGTTCTGTGTTTGGACGCCGGTCATTTCCACCCGACGGAGACGATTGCCGACAAGATTTCAGCGACGGCGGCGTTTGTGAATCGATTGCTGCTGCATGTGAGCCGGGGCGTGCGTTGGGACTCCGATCATGTGGTGACGCTGACCGACGAGACGGAAGCGATTGCGTTGGAGTTGGTGCGCGGCGACTTTTTGGGTCGCGTGCATATGGGGTTGGACTTTTTTGACGCCTCGATCAACCGGATTGCGGCTTGGGTGATTGGGACGCGTGCATTCCTTCAGGCCTTGTTGCTGGCGCTGCTGGAGCCCACAAGACGGTTGGAGGAAGCTGAAGCGGCGGGCGATTTGACCACGCGGCTGGCGCTGCTGGAGGCGCAGAAGGCAATGCCGTTCGGCGCGGTTTGGGACGAGTATTGCGAGCGAGCGGATACGCCTCCGGGATCGCGCTGGTTGGAGATGGTGAAGGACTACGAGCGGGAGACGTTGGCAGCCCGCTTATGAGATTCGGCGCAAGAAAACGGATCGGCGTCGTCATGCTGGCGGCGACGCTGCTCGGATTGTTCGGCTGCGGGCGCACGCAAGGGCCACAGTCGTCGAGGGATCGACCGCCTCCGGTGTCGGTTGTTGAAGAAGACGGCGTCTGGTGGTTCAACTCCTCAGCGGAGGAGCACCTCTTTGTCGTAGGGGCGGAGTTGTCGGAAGGGCCTGAAGCTTCCGACGTCGCCGAACTGTGGACTGAGCAGACCCTCAGTGAAGTCTTGGGCGGCGGCTTTAACACGATTTCTCCCACGGTCCAGATCCCGAAGGAGACTTTCGTCGATGACCTTCGGGTCGTTTCATGGCCGAACTCGGGAAGTTTCGATCCACCGTTTGCGGAGGACCTCGTCAATCCGGACGACTTCTACCCGGACTTGTTCGATGAGGTGTTCTACGGCGAAGCGCGTTGGCAGGCGCGAGTTACGTCTGCTTTCGGCAGGGGAGCGGCCAACCTGATCGGACGGTCGCTCGGGGATTCGCCGAGTTGGGCCGAGCCGACCGACGGGAAAGCTCATCCGTGGGTCGAAGCGCTTCTTTGTCGAGATGAGGAGTCGGTTGCGAAGCGTCGTTGGGTGGGCTTGTTGCGTAGTCGTTACGATTCCGCCCAGGCAGCGGGCTCGGTCTATGGTGTTGTAGACCGCACTTGGGAAGAGTTTGCCGTGCGGACGGAGTGGCCGGAGGCGGCTGATGAAGCGGCGGCGAGAACCGATGGGCATCTTTTTCTCGAGTTGATTGCTACGCGCTGGTACGAGTTGCGAATCGGTTCACTGAAAGACTATGACAACGGGCGCGTGTTGGCGTTGAGCGACAGGATCAACGGCCCGGATGCGCCTGCTTGGCTCTACCCGGTCTTGGGGCAGTGGGTGGACGTGATCTATGTGGTTTGGCCGGCCGGGACGCCGGGCAGAGACGCGAAGCTGCTGGAGATCCACGAGGGGACAGGAAAGCCGATCTTGGTAGGCGCTTCGGCGGCTAGCGGTGCGGAGTACGCCGAGGACGTGCGGAGACTGGCGGAGCTGCCGTTTGTCGTCGGTCGGATAGAGGAAGGCCCCGCCCCGTCGGAGGTTGAGTTGGTGGAAGCGGCGAACAACCAGGCTCAGGAGAGGCATTCTTCGTCCGGGCTGAGTTTGCCGTAGAATCAGGGACGGTGGCCGACGTACCGGACAAGAAGGCAAGGACGCAGTACCGGGTGAACCGGTTCCTGTTGGGCGTCGCGAATCTGCTGACGCTGTCGCGGTTGCTGGCGACGCCGGTGCTCGTCTACCTCCTGCTCAAGACCGTCGAGGAGCCGCACTACAACTGGCTCGCCTTGCTGACCATCGCCCTGTTGCAAGCATCAGACGTGTTGGACGGGATTGTGGCCCGGCAGGCGCGAGGAAAGGCCCCGCAAGGCGTCAATCCAGCGGGCGAGATCTTGGATCCGGTAGCGGACAAGCTGTACATCAATAGTGCGGTCGTGACGTTGGCGGTGATTGGCCGGCTGGACTGGCGCGTTGCCGCGGTGATTGTGGCGCGCGATGTTCTGATTTTGTTGGGGTGGGCGTTGCGGTACGTATTTTCCGGCATTCGGCTGCTGCCGAATCGCCTTGGGAAGGCGGCGGACTCGCTGCAAGCCGTACTGCTAGTCGTGGTACTGCTGCAGCCCGGAGAGGGCGTGGTGACGGCCTTTTCGTGGGGCGCAGCGGCTCTGACGGTCGCCTCTGGAGTCTGGTATGCGCGCACGGCGTTGTTCGAGCCCCGCGGCGTTGCAAGTTGAGTGAACCCTTTTCGGCGCTTTGCCGCGTCTAAGGGCTTGAGATGCGATTTCGGGTACTGAGTCTGGCGTTGACCGCGGTGCTGTGTTGCTCCGGCGAGACGGCTGAGGACTACCGCGCCGAAGCTCACGATCACTACTTCAATTTGGAATATGACGAAGCGCTCGCCAACTACTACAGGGCGCTGAAGGCCGACGGCGAGAATGCCGCCGACTGGAACCACATCGCCACCACCATTCTGTTCAGCGAGCTCCATCGTTTGGGCAAGCTGGAAACGAGTGCGTTCCGAGGGAACAACTCGTTCTTGGACGAAGAGAGGCCCGAGCCGGATCCGGAGGCGAACGAGCGATTCCTCGGGGCGTTGCATGAGGGACGGCGCTTGGCCGAGGCGGCGTTGGCCAAAGACCCGGATGATCCCAAGGCGTTGTTCTCGCTTTCGTCCGGGTATGCGCTGGAGGCTAACTACCTGTTCATGCTGGAGAAGTCGTACTTTTCCGCTCTGAGAACGGGAACGAAAGCGCGCAAGACCTCGGAGCGGATCTTGGAGGTTGAGCCGGAGTTCGTTGACGCCTATTTGGCTCCCGGAGTCCAGGAGTATGTGGTGGGCTCGCTGCCGTGGGCGGTCAAGATGTTCGCGGCTTTGGGAGGAGTTCGCGGCAACAAGGAGAAGGGGCAACAGTGGGTCCAGCGGGTCGCGGACGAAGGCGACGTGTTGCAGACGGAGGCTCAAATGCTCCTCACGATCCTGCATCGACGCGAGGGCCGCCCGCTTGAGGCCGCCAAGGGACTGGACGAATTGATTGAACGGTTCCCGCGGAACTACGTGTTGCGATTGGAATCGGCTTCGATGTACGCCGACGCACAAGAAAAGACGCGAGCGCTGCAGATCTTCAAGCGCGTGCGGGAGATGGTGCGGCGCGACGAGCACGGCTATGGGCGCATGCCTGAGCGACTGAGCAAAGCGCTGGACGAGAAGATCAAGGAATTGACGGACGAAGGCTCCAACTCGGCTGACTAGAAAAAGTTCGGGAGATGGGTCGAAAGGCGCTGCGTGCTCCGTCGTCTAGATATGCTCTACCTGTTTCTGCTGTACGGCGACGGTGAGATGAGCCCCGGGGCGCCGTTGTGCGGGACGGAATCGTCGACCACTGTGCGTCTGCGCGGCGGCCGTATGCTGACCAGCGACGGGCCCTTCCGGGCCGAGAGCGCGGCGCTGGGCGGGTACTACGTGGCGGACTGCGCGGACCTGGACGAAGCGCTGGAGCGAGCCGCCCAATTGCCGGCGGCCGCGAGTGGAGCGGTCGAAATTCGGCCGGTGCGAGTCGCCGACCAGTTTGGGGGAGAATAGGCGGACGTGAGATACGCACTCTTTATCCATTGGAACGAGGCGGGAGCCGCGGACGCGCCGGAAGGGCACGTGCTGGACGTGCTCAAGGCTTGCGACGACCATAACCAGCAGATACGCGAGTCGGGCGAGTGGATCAAGGGCGCGCCCCTGCAGCCCACCCGTGAAGCGGTCTCGGTGCGAGTGCGGGAGGGGGCGACGCTGCTCAGCGACGGGCCGTTCGCCGAGACGAAAGAGCAGCTTGGAGGCTTCACGATCCTGGACTGCGAGAGCCGCGAGCGAGCCGAGGCGTTGGCGGCGGAGGTTCTGGAGGCTCAACAGAACTACGACGGGCGGATTGAGCTGTACGAGATCGGATAGGGGGACGACGTCGTGCAATACATGCTGCTGATCTACACGCCGGAAGACGACCACGGTCAGACGACTGAAGCGGAGGCCGCGGCGCTCGTCGATCGCTATCGCGACGTGATGCGGGACCAGAAGGCGCGCGGAAAGTTTGTAGATGCTTTGCGTTTGAACGACCGCAAGCCTCCTACCACGGTCCGGATTGAGAGGGGCGGCGGGACGCAGCTAACCGATGGTCCTTTTGTGGAGACGAAGGAAATTCTAGCCGGATTCATCATGCTGGAGTGCGCAACCCGCGAGGAAGCGGTTGCGGAGGCCGCGAAGATTCCCGGGGCCGAGGTCGGCACGGTGGAGGTGCGCGGGGTGGTCGACCTGCCCGCGTTGCTCGGTCGCGCGTAGGCCGGAGATGTCGTTTCGTGACTCCCAGTCGGCGGTCGAGTCGGTCTTTCGCGAGGAGTCGGGAAAGATCCTGGCGACCTTGATCCGCGTGATTGGAGATTTTGACCTAGCCGAGGAGGCGATGCAAGACGCCTTCGCCCAGGCAATGAGCCACTGGCCGGAGACCGGAGTTCCCGAGAATCCGGCGGCGTGGATCGTGACGGCCTCGCGGCGCAAGGCGATCGACCGCATCCGACGGCGGAAAACCAGGACGGAGAAGGAGCCGGAGTTGGAGCGGTATCTGGGCGCCCGCAATCCGCCGAAGTGGAGCGACGACGATTTTGAGCCCGAGGACGACGATCCGCTGCGATTGATCTTCACGTGCTGCCATCCCGCTCTAAAACCCGAGGCGCAGGTGGCGTTGACTTTGCGGACGCTGGGCGGCCTCTCCACTCCTGAGATCGCGCGTGCGTTCTTGATGCCGGAGCCTACGCTGGCGCAGCGGATTGTGCGCGCGAAGAAGAAGATTCGGGACGCGAAGATTCCCTACCGAGTGCCGCCCCAGGAGAAACTCCAAGAGCGTCTGCCGATGGTCTTGGCAGTGCTCTATTTGATTTTCAACGAGGGCTACTCGGCGACCTCCGGCGATGCGCTGGTGCGGCGTGAACTGTGCGCGGAGGCGATTCGGTTGGGGCGGCTGCTTTGCAAGCGACTGCCTCAGGAACCGGAGGGTTGGGGACTGCTGGCGCTGATGTTGCTGCAAGACTCGCGCGGCGCCGCTCGCACCGACGAAGAGGGGTTGTTGTTGACGTTGGAAGAGCAGGATCGATCCGTGTGGGACCGTACGGCGATCGAGGAAGGGCTTCGCGTTTTGGATCAAGCGATGCAGTTGCGCAGGGCGGGCGCCTATCAGATACAGGCCGCGATTGCGGCCCTACATGCGGTTTCACCGTCGGCGGAGGATACCGACTGGAAGCAGATCGCGCTGCTCTATGACCGGCTGTTGGAATTACGGCCGTCTCCGGTGGTGGAGCTGAATCGGGCGGTGGCCCTGGCGATGGTGGAAGGGTGGCGCTCGGGGCTGGATCGGATGGACGAGCTGGGGGCCACGGGTCGGCTGGAGGAGTACCACTTGTTCCACGCTGCACGGGCGGATTTGCAGAGACGTCTCGGGGAGTACGAGGAGGCCTTGGAGGCTTACCGCCGGGCGCTGGCGTTGACGTCCAACCAGGCGGAGAAGCGCTTCCTGGAGCGGAGAATGGCGGAGATTTCAGACTAGGGGGCGGCGTCAGGCGGCTAGAATAGCGCGCATGCGGTTTGCCTTGGCGTTGGTCGTCTGCTCGGTGGCTTGGGGGCAGGGAGCGTTTGAATCGAACGCGCGCTTTGCGACCGAGGAAGAGGCTGTCGCCTACGTCTCCGAGATCGATGCGGGGCAAGCGGTGTTGCTCGGTCCCGACGCGGCGGTCGTCGGCGAGTATTCCGAGTTCCAGGTTCGATTTACCGTCGGGCGAGCCGGTATGGCCTCGGGCGGCGGATTGAGGATCGCCACCGCGCATGATTTTGGTTGGGACATGTGGGGCGGCGCGTCGCTCCAGACCAGCGAGCCTCGAGCGCCCAACTTCCTGACCTACCGAACCTCAACCGGCGCGCGGCTGACTTGGACGTCCTATCCGCAGCGTGAGAAGTCGCTGTTTCGCGAGTTCCATCCCTGGCAGACGCTGAACGAGTTTCGACTGGACGGGCCGCCTCTCGAGGAGGGCGACTGGATCCAAATTACGTTCGGAAACCGGGCTTCGGGATCTCCCGGCGTGCGCATCCAGCCGATGGACGAGACCGCGTTCGAGCAGAAGGTGTTTGTGGATTCGTTTGGAGACGGGGCGTACTTGCCTTTGCCGGAGAGTCCCTCGATCCAGGTGCTGGCGGGAGGCGCGAAGGACTTGGTCGTCGTCGCGAAGACGGATTGGACCGTCGATGCGTCCGGCTGGGCCAATGTTTGGTTTGACGACGGACTGGGGAATCCCGCCGCCGACGTTCGCGGCGAGTTGCGGATGACGATTGAGCCTGCGGTGGGGGGCTTCAGCGCTCGTCACACATTGGTCGAGAGCGACCGGGGACGTGTTCGGTTTGAGGGGCTTCGAGTCTCCAGGCCGGGCGTCTATCGCCTGCGTGCGCGTGTCGGAGATATGGAGGGGGTCAGCAATCCGATTGTCGTCCACGGCTCGAAGCCGGGCGAAGTCATTCTCTGGGGAGACTTGCACACCCATACGAAATACTCCGACGGGCGGGGCACGCCGCGGGAAATGTTCGAGTTCGCTCGCGATGTTGCCGCGATCGACTTTGCGGGGATCTCCGACCATGCGTTTACGACGACGGATTGGATGTGGGAGAAGATTCAGACAACAGCATCTGAAATGAACGAGCCCGGGCGCTTCGTCGCCTTCCTGGGATACGAGTGGAGCGGGCGATCCGACGTGGGCGGCGACCATAACGTCTATACGATCGACGACCGCATGCCGCTCATTCGCAGCTACAACGGATACAACTATCGGAACCTGCGGATGTATCACGGACCGAATAAGATGGCCGGACACGTGGAGGACTTGTTCCGCATGCTGGGGGAGAACTACCGCGAGCGCGACGAGAACCTGCTGGTGATTCCGCACTACGGGGGACGACCGGGCAACCCGGAGTGGCACAACCCGAAGCTGCAGCGACAGGTGGAGATCTTCTCCGACCATCGGCGCTCGGAGAATTGGGCGTCGCAGTTTTTGGATAAGGGGTATCGCGTCGGAGTGATGGCTTCGACCGACAACCACTCCGGGAACGCCGGGTACGGGGTGCGCCGGGCGGAGCGCAACGTGGGGCCGGACGAGAAGCTGTTTTCGCGGTTTAGCCCGATTGAACGAGGAACGTCTCTCGTGGCGGTCTACGCTCCAGAGTTGACGCGCGTAAGCGTCTTCCAGGGGTTGTACCACCGCCGGACTTACGCGACGACGGGCGAGCGCATTGTGCTGAGGCTGGCGGTCAACGGGGAGCCGATGGGCGGCGAGACGCGAGCGGAAGGCGCCGTGCGGATTGAGACCTCGGCGGTAGGCACGGCGGGGATCGCGGCTCTGCGCATCGTCAAGAACGGCCGGATCATCCACACCGTCGATCCCGACGGCGACTCCGTTCAGCTGGAATACGTGGACGCGGCCGGCGCCCGCGGCGGGGCGTTCTACTACGTGGACGTGGTGCAGGACGACGGAGAGAAGGCGATCTCAAGCCCGGTCTGGGTGAACTGAGTTCAGTCTCGGGTTAGACTTGGGGCGCCGTGCCGACTCGTCGACTGCTCGCCGTTCTCGTTTGTTGTCTGCTGGGGGTCGTGGTTTGGGCGAATCGCCCTGACCCGACCAAGATTCCGGTGGAGTATCGTCCCGGGGCGTATTTCCCGCCGGGCGCGCCGTTACAAGGTGAGGTGAAGCTACTGTCTCCTCCGGTGGTGGAGATGGGCAAGCGTCACCGAATTCGCGTGGAGTACACGCTGGGCGAACGGACGATCGGCCCGGGCGAATCCGTCGAAATTTGGAAGCACTTCACCAGCGATGTGGAGCAGTTTCAAGTGGACGATCCGGATGCTCCGGCGTACTTCGGGGTGGAGACCACGGCGCCGAACGTGGAGCTGGAATCGGTAGTCTTCCTCAACTCCGTGCAACGCAACGTGCAGCAGGTGTTCCCCTATCGCAAGACGGCTGGAGTGATCGTGCGGGCGGGAGAGTTGCGGGCGGGCGACAAGCTGTACTTTGACCTGGGCGGCGCGGATGGAGTCCGCATGCAGTACTACGCCGAGAACCTGTTCAATTTTAGGATTGCGTTCACGAACCCTGAGGAGAATGCGTATCTCGGTTACGGAGGCGACGTTTACCTCAAGGTCACCGGCGGACCGTTGGCGAAGTTTAAGGTCGGGGCTCCGGCGATTGTGGGACGGCGCGAGCCGTTCGACGTCGAGGTTGTCCCGCTGGACGAGTGGGGCTCGCTGGCGAAGAACTATCAAGACCTAGCGATCGTGTTGGAGAGCGACGGAGTCGGAATCAGCCCGCTAGAGTACGACGCCGACTTGCAGCACTACGTTGCTCGCAACGTTGTGGCCTCGAAGAGCGGGGTGACGCGAATTCGGGCGACGACGTCCGACGGCCGACACACCGGGCTCAGTCATCCGGTTTGGGTCGAGGAGCATCCGACGGAGCGGGTGTTCTTCGGGGACCTCCACCAACATGCCTACCTACACGACGGACGGGGCGTCCCGATTGAACTCTACCTGCATGCGCGCCGCGTGTCGTTGTTGGACTTTGGTTCGGTGACGCCGCATCAGGGACCGCTGGGAATCACCGGGCCGTCTTTCCGGGTGGATGAGTTCCAGGACGCGCGGGACAACTGGCCGCTGCTCGAGGAGGGCGTCAAGGCGACGAAGGGCTGGAAGGGGTTCGTGCCGATCTTGGGCTACGAATACTCGGTGGGGACGCGAGCCGGCGGACATCACAACGTGCTCTACGCCGACGACGAGGCCCCCACCACGATGCAGCTGGAGCCGAAGAGTTGGCGTGCTCCGGTGGGCGAGATGATGAAGATTCTGCGGCGAACGGGAAAGCGTTCGCTGGTGATTCCGCACATCGGAGGCGGGCCGCCGGATTGGGAGCACGAGACCGATCCAGGGTTGGAGCGGCTGTTTGAGATTGCGTCGGTGCACGGGGTGTTTGAGGAGTCCTACCAGAAGCACCTGGAGAGCGGTCAGCGGCTTGGAGCGACGGCCTCGGCGGACAACCACACCGTCGGGTTCGGCAACTCGAATCCCGGGTTGATCTATACGATGACGAACCCGCTGACGGCGGTGTTCGCCCCCGAGCGTTCGCGCGAGTCGATGTGGCAAGGGTTCCTGGATCGGCGGACGTACGGCGTGACAGGGAACGCGCGCGTGCTGATGAAGTTCAGCGTCAACGGGCAAGCGATGGGCGGCGAGTTGCCGAGGCGTCTGACGGCTGAGCCGCGGATTGAGGCGAAAGTCTCGGGCACGGCTGAGATTGTCCGCGTGGACGTGGTCAAGAATTCGACAATCGTCCACTCCATGGCTCCGGCGCGGGATACCTCCTCGGACTTGATGCGCATTGTTTGGGGAGACAACGTCTATCAGCGGCGGGCGAATACTTCGCTCGGGCCGGGAGAGATTCGCGCGGACGAGGGGACCTTGGAGTTGAGGCGCGTGTTGGCGCTCGACAACTCGTTTGAGCACATCGAGCAAAGCGGTGCGAGGATCTCCTTCCAGACCGCGACGACGTCGAACGATCGGGACGGAGCGTTGGTCGATCTCTCGCGGGCGACGGGAGACTGGGTCACGTTGCGCAGGGAGGATCCTTTGCTCGGCACGCACGAGATTCGGATTCCACTGGAGGCGTTACGCCGAGACGGATTCTTCCGAGGAGCAACGGAACCGTTGGAGTTGCGCAACTCCTACATGGAGAAGATGGGCGTGCCGGTGCGGTTTGCGGTAGAGGCGGAGTTGGTGCGTGAGGAGCAGGGTATGGATGTGGAGTTTGACTTCCAGGACGCTCAATCGATGGCTCCCGGCGACTACTACTATCTGCGTGTCGAGCAGTTGGACACGGTGCAGGCTTGGTCGAGTCCGGTCTGGGCGAACTGACGCCGGCTATTGTGATCCGACCACGGATAAAGCGCAACGGCGACGTCGGCGGCGGCGATGCCGAGACTGGCGGCCGCGGCAAAAAGCAGGACGCGAGGCAAGAATCTTGATGCTCCCAAGCCGTCCCTCCCGCCGCAAGATGGGCGCATACGAGCAGACGCCTTGCAAGCGCGACCCAAGAGACGCCGCCGACTCCGGCTGAGCTACGCTAGGGAAGCTATGGCTGATGATCGCGTCCGTATTGAAAAAGACTCCATGGGTGAGGTGCACGTCCCCTTCGATGCACTCTACGCCGCTCAAACGCAGCGAGCCGTGGACAACTTCCCGATCAGCGGGATTCCGTTTCCGCGTACCTTTATTCGCGCGTTGGGCCTGATCAAAGGGGCGGCCGCGTATGTGAATTCCGAGTTGGGGTTGTTGGAGAGCGGGATCTCCGAGGCGATCCAGGCGGCGGCTGAGGAAGTGGCCGAGGGAAAGCACGACGAGCACTTCCCGATCGACGTCTTCCAGACCGGCTCGGGCACCTCGACGAACATGAACGCGAACGAGGTGATCGCCACGTTGGCGTCGGCTCGGCTGGGATCGAAGGTGCATCCGAATGATCACGTGAATATGAGTCAGTCGTCGAACGACGTGATTCCGACGGCGATCCACGTGAGCGCCTACATCGAAGTTGCGGAGACGTTGCTGCCCGGGCTGGAACATCTCCAGCAAGCGATCGAGACGAAGGCCTCCCAGGTGGACGACGTGGTGAAGACCGGGCGTACGCACTTGATGGATGCGATGCCGATTCGGATGAGCCAGGAGTTGGGCGGCTGGGCGTCGCAGGTGGAGCAGGGCGCGGCTCGAATCCGGGGAGTGCTCCCTCGACTGGCGGCATTGGCGCAGGGCGGCACGGCGGTCGGTACCGGCGTCAATGCGCATCCGGAGTTCGGGCGCCGCGTGGCCAAGCGGCTGGAGGAGCGGACCCGGTTGGGATTTACGGCCAGCAGCAACTACTTTGTGAGCCTGTCGAGCCAGGACACGGCGGTGGAGCTGAGCGGACAGATGAAGACGGTGGCCGTCAGCCTGATGAAGATCGCCAACGATCTCCGTTGGATGAACTCGGGGCCGCAAGCGGGGATCGGCGATTTGGCGCTGCCGTCTTTGCAGCCGGGGTCGAGCATCATGCCCGGCAAGGTGAATCCGGTGATTCCGGAGGCGGCCGCCATGGTCTGCGCGCAGGTCGTCGGCAACGACGCCACGGTCACGATTGCCGGGCAGTCGGGCAACTTCCAACTGAACGTGATGCTGCCGGTGGTCGCGCACAATGTACTTGAGAGCGCACGGCTGCTGGGCCGGACGGCGCGAGTATTGGCGGACAAGGCGATCGCCGATTTTACCCCCAATAAGGAACGCGTCGAGGCGCAGAACGATCGCAACCCCATCCTCGTAACGGCGCTGAATCCGGTGATCGGTTATGAGAAGGGGGCGGCTGTGGCCAAGAAGGCCTACGCCGAGGGGCGGCCGCTGAAGGACGTCGCGTTGGAGATGACGGATCTTTCCGCCGAGGAACTAGATCGCTTGCTGGACGCGCGCAAGATGACCGAGGGCGGCATCGCCAAGTAGGCGAGAAGAAATGCCCGACGCCGCAAGCGTGCATGCGACGTCGGGTCGGAACCGCCGAGGTGTATCGGGGTATGAAACAGGCGGTTCCGAAGAGCGTCCGGTCCCCTACTAAGAGAAGCGGCGTACGGGCCCGATTTCCCTCACGTCGTCCGTTTTTTCTTGAACACCGGAATACGCGAGGAGTTGCTCGGCCTAGATTCCGAGGTGCTTGCGTGCGATGTGGAGCGCCGCTAGGCCCATGCCGTCGCGGAACGCGCCCTGAGCGATGAGGGCGTCGAGGTCGGCGAGCGGAGTCGGTACGACTTCGATGTGCTCGGTGGGCTCGAGCCGCTGTGTTCCAGCCTGGAGATCGGTTGCCAGCACGACGTGGCAGGTTTCGTCGGAGAGTCCGCAGTAGGTGACGAAGTCGCCGATCTTCTCTAGATTACCTGCGGCGTAGCCGGTCTCTTCGATGAGTTCGCGGCGGGCCGCTTCAGCGGGAGGGAGTCCGGCGCCGCCGCCTCCGGGCAACTCCAGAGAGAACTGCTTATTGGGATAGCGGTACTGGCGGATGAGAAGCAGTTCCCTCGCCGGCGTGAGCGCGACGACCATGACCGAGTCCGCTACCGAGAGGTAGGTGTACGTGAAATCACGCCGGTCGGCGACGGCCTCGACGCGATCTTCGACCAGTTTGATCCAGCGATTTTCAAAGACGACGCGCGAGTTGCGGGTCAGGAACGGAACGTCGGCCATGTCGCTATCAGCGTAGCTCGTGCGTCGGCCGTCGAGGTGGTTATACTAGAGGCTCCCGCGGCCCGAGTAGACGACGGAAGAGAGGACAGAATGTGGGGACGTAAAGAAGAAGGTTCCGGCCCAGGGACAAACGCAGATCCGGCTCCGGCCAAGGCTCCGACGCAGGCGCCTGCCGCGAAGCCGCGGCCGACGGCCTCGTCCGCTTCATCGCCGGCAGTGCCGACGCGGACTGCGGAGCGTAGGGGCGGACAGGCCCAAATCGGAAAGTCGCTCAAGGTGAAGGGCACGGTCACGGGCCACGAAGACCTGTACGTAGACGGCGAGATTGAAGGCACGATCGAGCTGGAACAGAACAGCTTGACGGTCGGCCCGAACGGCATCGTCTCCGCCGACGTCGCCGCTCGGGACATTACGGTACTCGGTCGCCTGACCGGCAACGTCCGCGCCGGCGAGCGAGTTGAGATTCGCAAGACCGGGTCGCTTGAAGGCGATTTGACGACCAGCCGAATCGTGATCGAGGACGGCGCCGTGTTCCGCGGCAGCATTGACATCGCGAAGCCCGCGGCGGCCCCCAAGCCGGCGGGTGGTTCACAGAAGGCGGCGCCGGAACAAGCGCCGCCGCCGCCGATTGCGGCCAACAAGGGCGGAAGCCGCTAGCTTCCGCTGAGACTGAAGAATCAAGCAAGGGGCGCGTTTCCCGCGGCGCGCACGGTTCAACTAATCGTGCTGGATTATCTGAAGAAAACTCTCTTGGGCGACCCGGAGCTTCCTGGCCGCCGACCTACGCCCGCACTGCGTCCGGGCGTCCTTCCCGACGGCCCCATGGGAAGGGCCAGCAACGGGCTACGCCACTTTTTCGACAATCTGCCGCAGGGGCGGGTGTTGGAAGTGCTCGATCTCGGCGGCATCAATGAGGCGAACATCGCCTTCCTGAGCGAACTGGGCGGCAAGATTCATGCGGTCGATCTGCTCGAGTGTTTCGATCGGTCTCGACGGGAGAATCCGGAGACGTCGATTGGGCTGGACGGAGCGCGCCGGTTCATCGACGAATACCTGAACTTCCCGCGCAACCAGTTCGACGCGATCTTAGTCTGGGACGCGCTGGAGTTCTTGGACTCGGACGTGTTGCACCTGACGGTCCCTCGATTGGGCGAGATCTTGCGGCCTGGGGGGGCGTTGCTGAGTTTCTTCCACAACGAATCGCGCGGCCAGACGGTGCAGGTCCATCGCTACCGGATTGAGGCGGTCAACTCGCTGAAACTGGAGCCGCGGCAGCTGCGGACGCTGCCGAATACGTTCAACAACCGGAGTCTGGAGCGGTTGTTCGGAGACTTCGATTCAGTGAAGTTCTTCTTGACGCGAGACCACCTGCGCGAAGTGATTGTTTCGCGTTAGCGGACTGAGGTTGGGCGTGCGCGCCGGGGCGCGACGTTAAGTCTTAAGCCAGGCGGCAAGCTTTTCGCGGATCGCTTTGGCGCTGAGTTGCGACTCCATTTCGAATTGGGCGGCGGCGCCCGCCGCTTCATAGGCTTGGGCGGCCCAGTCGTACTCTTCCCAGGCTCGCGAGGCGGGCAGCGGCGCTCCTTGGGAATCGAGCGGATTGACGACTAGATAGCGGCGAGGCGCGGCGGCGGCGTAGAGGTCGCGGACGTCGTATGCGCTGAGTACGCCTGGGACATACCCGGAGAGGGCGTGGGTCGTCATCGGATCTTCCAGCATGGAGCGGTAAGAAACCGGCGCTCCAATGGTGACGACCTCTCGAATGCGAGGGCTGAGCAAGGCGGCGTGGGCCACGGCGAGTCCCGCGCCTCCGACGCCGACGAGCGAGAAGGTTCGACGACGGACCCTGCGCGAGGAAGTCGTCAGCAAGTCCTTCATCCTTTGCCCGAGGAGCGGCTTGCCGATCTCCAGCGCGCGGTAGGCGAAGAACTTCTCCCAATTGAAGTCGGGCGAGCCGCCCATCGGGCGCGTTTCGCCCCATCCTCGAAGGTCGAGTGCGACGACTTCAAAGCCGGTCGACAAGATGGGGTCGATGACCGTTCGCCGGAGACTCGGGTCGTCCTTCCCTCGGTCGCTGACAACGACCACTGTGCCGCGCGCGAAGGGACCGCCCTCCAACGTGCGATCCGGAACGAAGATGCCGTGTTCGGGCCGGAAGGAGCCTACCCGAGTGAGTTCCTTGACGCTGCGCTCGATCTCGTTCTTGAACACCGAGAACTCGGAGCCGTTGCGCGGCACGGTGCGCTGCGGGCGAATCCTCTCAAAGCGCGACTGGTTGAAGTCCTGGATGGTCTTGGACGAAAGGGATGTGACCGTTTGCCCCGTTTGGGTCGCCTGCAACTCTTCCGGAGTGGAGATCGTCGCGTCGCGTTCGACGACGTCCTGGCTCTTGGAGCTGATCCAACGCGAGAACCAGTCGACGGCGGCGACCCGCAGTTCGGGGCCGAGTCCGTGCCCGGCTTCCGGCGTGGACTGGGCAATGAGCGCCTCGGCGTCGCGCAACAGGTAGGCGTGTTGGACTTCGGCGAATGTCTTCTGCGCTGCGTTGAGGGGGACGTAGTCGAGCTTGGGAGATCCGAGCAGCAGCGGCTTGGGAGCGAACGCCGCGAGCAACTCCTGGTGTTCCACTCCGGCGCGCAGCGTGCCGGCGAGAATTTGCTCCGGGTCGGCCATTAACGTCGCTTCCGTCTTGGCGCGGAAACTAGCGGCTGCGCAGCCTACGAACGCCCCGGCGATTCGGTCGTCCATGCAGGCGAGTTGCATCGTCTCCATGCCGCCGCCGGAGTTTCCGCCGACTGCGATGCGCTGAGAGTCGACGTCTTCGCGGGACGAGAGATAGTCGATCGCCCGGAAGGTATCCCAGGCGCGATAGTGCATCAGGTTGAGGCCCAGCAGGTAGCAGGCATTACCCAATCTGCCGTGCTCGCGGGTCCCTCCCCCCACGCGCGAGGCGCCGAGCTCCGACGACCACATCTGAAGCCGCTCGCCTTGTCCAACGGGGTCGTAGATCAACGCGATGAAGCCGTGGCGAGCCAGCAGAATGGCGAAGCGCTGGTAGTTTTCATCGGCCTTGCTCTCGCCGGCGTGGCCGCACGGAATGACGACGGCCGGCAGCGGACCTTCCTCATGGAGCGGCCGGTAGACGTTCGCGGTGACGTGAAAGCCGGGACGGGACTCGAAGATCAGCTTTTCAATCAGGTAGTCGTCGCGCCGGATTGTTCCCGTAATGGCTGGATTGAGCGGCGTACGCTCGGAGGGCAGCCCGCCCCACATCTGAGAGATGCGCGCCCGGACCTCGTCTCCCAGACGCTCCACGTCGTCGCCCGTGGCGAGAGAATCGAAGCGCTGTTGTCGGCGTTCGTCGAGCAGGCTGATGTATTCGCGGAAATAGTCCCACAGCATGCCGCCCGACCCGGAAGCGGTGGAAGCGGCGCGGAGGCGCGCGCCGCCGATCATGGCGGCGGCGAAGGCGCGACGTGTCACAGAAAACGACAAGGATGTGTGGGGAGGCGACTAGTCGGCGCTAAGGCGTTTACCCGACGACCCTATTCTACTGTTGAGCAGCCTTTTGAGGCAAAGGCCGTCTATAGTATTCACGCATGTATCTGATTTTCCGTTTCACCGTGTTGGCCGCGCTCTTGGCTCTCCATCTCCCGGCGCAAACGAGTTACGAGCGATTGCTGACGGGCGGGTACGTTCTCGATCCGGCGTCTGGCTTAGCCGGCTATCGGGACGTAGCCGTTGCCGACGGCAAGATCGCCGCGATCGAGCCGCATATCGACCCGGGGTCGGCGGAGCAGGTGCTGGACGTGACGGGACTGTTGGTCACGCCGGGACTGATCGACCTGCACGCGCACGTATTCTCGACCACCGCCATGGCCGGCGCTTGGGCGGGAGACAATTCGATTCGGCCGGACAGTCACGGGTTTCGCAACGGCGTGACGACGATGGTCGACGCCGGCAGTTCCGGGTGGCGGAACTTTGAGACGCTGCGAAACACCGTGATCGATCGGACCACAACGCGAGTACTGGCCATGATCAACATCGCCGGATTCGGGATGGTGAACGATGCGATTGAGCAGAGCGACTTCGATGCGGCGGAGGTGGTGCGGCTGGCGAAGAAGCATGCGGACGTCGTTGTCGGCGTGAAGTCGGCGCACTATCAGCATCCGGACTGGACGTCGGTCGAAGAAGCGGTCAAAGCGGGCGAGGCGGCGGGGATACCCGTGATGGTCGACTTCGGATTCTTTCTGCCCGAGCGGCCCTTCTACGAGTTGGTACTGAACAAGCTGCGTCCCGGCGACATGCCGACTCATTGCTTTCGAGGACCGGTGCCGTGGGTGGACGAAAACGGGAAGCTCTACCCCTATCTCTACGAGGCGCGGAAGCGCGGTGTGAAGTTCGACGTCGGCCACGGCGGCGGATCCTTTGTCTTTCGGAACGCCGTGCCCGCGATCGAGCAAGGGTTCTATCCCGATTCCATCTCGACTGATCTGCACACGGGTTCCATGAGGGCGGGGATGATGGACATGCCGATGTTGATGTCGAAGTTCTTGGCGATGGGGATGCCCCTGAGCGACGTAATTCGCGCCTCGACGTCCAACCCGGCGGACCAGATTCAACGCCCGGAACTAGGGCGACTACAGGTTGGGGGAGAAGCGGACGTGGCCGTGTTTCGCATCGAGCGCGGAGACTTCCGTTTTCGGGACGCCCCGGGCGGAACGGTGAGCGGGACCGAGCGGTTGCGGTGCGAGTTGACGCTCCGAGCCGGTGCGCTCGTCTGGGATTTGAACTCTCGTTCAGGCTCCGACTACCGGGAATTGCCTGACGACTACGGGGTTCGACCGGGCGTTGATTCGGTGCTGCCGCCTCCCAAGTAGGCTGGCCAGAGGATTCCGTCGGAATCGCTGCCGGAGGGCAAGCTTGCGGCGCGGCGCCTAGTGGTCTCCGGCGCACTTCTTGCAGGTGCGGCAGAAGCGCAGGTTGCTCAGATGCGCGGAGGCGATCATCACGGCGCCGGTGGCGAGAAGCCAAGGTTCCGCGTCGGCGCCGTGCAGTGCTAGTTTAGCCGTTGCCAGCGTGGCGCCGCCGAGCACGAACAACGTCAGACAGCTCTTGCGGCGGTGCGTTGCGCGGTAGCTCGGAACGAGGCTGGCGGCTCCAATCAAGAGGGTGAGCGCCAGCATGACCGTCTCGCTGGTATGTGAAAAGAGCCAACCGGCGGGTACGACGGCCATCGCTCCGATCGCCAGCGGAGCCATCACGCAGTGGACGCCGCAAGCCAGCGAAGCGGCGACGCCGAGCCGGTCCAGCAGCTCCGTTTGTACCGAGACTTTCATCGAGCCAAAAAATAGGACGGTCATGAGAGACCGTCCGCCTCTGATTAGAATAGCGCACGATCGGCGGGATTACCGACATTGCTCTCGACGGCCGGAAGACAAAACGTCTCTCTGAATCTGGCCGTCGACCTGGCCGCGCCCATCTCGATCGCCGCGCGGCCGAGCTCGATGTCGCCCCAACTCTCGGGACGCTCCGCTCGTTGGAGAAAAGCGTGTGCGATGAAGGCCGGAATACGGCGCCCGAGCAGAAAGTACGGAGCGAAGTGGTGCGCTTGGTCGTGAGATGTGCCCTCGGGGCTCGACGGACCGAACCCTTTTCGATACCTCGGAAGGTAGCCGCTGTCGGCCCCTTCGAGCTTGATGGGAGCCGCCACTCCAACGAGTCCGATCGGGACGCCGAGCGGCCAGTTGACCTTGCTTGCGGGGATGAAGATGTTCCAGTCTGCCGGCGTGCGCGAGGGGTGCTCGGCGAAGCGGGCGAGTGCTTCGCAATCGGAAATTTCCGAGGCTGCGACCGCTGCCGCCAAGCCCTCCGCCTCCAGGAGCGCATCCATAGACGGCGTCGCCTCTGGGCTCAGCAGATAGGCGAGCAGAGCGACGATCGCGGCGCATAGAGTCCACTTGAGAATGAGAGGTGTTGTCCGCATTGCCCTATTTATCAATTAGTTACGATCGAACAAAGCTCTCAGAGGTCCGCGTTCGAGGACGATACGGTATCTTAGTAGCTTGGCCCGTTCGGCCGCTCTGAGGACCACCCCACATGCTCATGATCAAAGGCGAAGGCCACGAAGACTTGGATCCGCAGGAGACTCAGGAGTGGCTCGAAGCCCTCGACGATATCGCCGAAGAGTCCGGTCCTGGCCGCATCCAATTCCTGCTCGATCAGCTGACCGGTCGGGCTCGCGATCTCGGCGTGGAGCCGCAAGATCGCATCCAGACTCCATACCTCAACACGATCAATGTCGACGATGAATTGCCCTACCCCGGCGATCGCGAAATGGAGCGGAAGATCAAGTCGATCATCCGCTGGAATGCGATGGCAATGGTTGTACGTGCAAATAAACACGACGATGGAATCGGCGGACACATCTCGACCTTCCAGTCCTTGGCAACGCTCGTAGAGGTCGGCTACAACCACTTTTTCCGGGGCTCGATCGGCGATCAGCCGGGCGACTTTGTCTACTTCCAAGGTCATGCTTCGCCGGGCATGTACTCGCGTGCGTTTGTGGAAGGCCGGTTGACGGAAGAGCACCTGAAGAACTTCCGCCACGAACTGCGCGAGCATCCCGGGCTGTCGTCGTATCCGCACCCGTGGTTGATGCCCGACTTCTGGTCGTTCCCGACCGTTTCCATGGGGCTGGGGCCGATCAACTCGATCTACCACGCGCGTTTCATGCGCTACATGGAGCACCGCGGTTTGCTGCCCGAGACGGATCGCAAGATCTGGGCGTTCGTGGGCGACGGCGAGTCGGACGAGCCGGAGACGCTGGGCGCGATCACGCTGGGCGCTCGCGAGAGCCTCGACAACCTGGTGTGGGTGGTGAACTGCAATTTGCAGCGGCTGGACGGTCCGGTGCGCGGCAACGGCAAGATCATCCAAGAGCTGGAAGGTCTGTTCCGCGGCGCGGGGTGGAACGTGATTAAGGTTCTCTGGGGCGAGGATTGGGACGAACTGATCGCCTCCGACGCCCATGGTCTGCTGCGCAAGCGCATGGAAGAGTGCGTGGACGGAGACTACCAGCGCTTCAAGGGATTGGGCGGCGCCACGATCCGCAAGGAGTTCTTCGGCGAGTACCCCGAGTTGCTGGAAATGGTCGAGGGCATGAGCGACGAGCAGCTGAGGTTGCTGCGGCGCGGCGGACACGACCCCAAGAAGGTCTACAACGCTTACGCTCGTGCGATGAAGTCCAATGGCAGGCCGACGGTCATCTTGGCGAAGACCGTCAAGGGCTACGGGCTCGGCGAAGCTGGCGAAGGCAAGAACATCACCCACCAGCAGAAGAAGCTGAACGAGGCGGAGCTGGAGTACTTCCGCCAACGCTTCGACATTCCGGTTTCGGAGTCGGCCGTCAAGAAGATCTCGTTCTACCGTCCGGCCGAGGATTCGGACGAGATGAAGTATCTGCGGGAACGTCGCGAGGCGTTGGGCGGCTACCTGCCCAAGCGCGAGGTGGCCCCGATCACGCTCAAGGCTCCCGCGGTCGAGGCCTTCAAAGATTCGTTGGGCGGCTCGAAGGGCCGCGAAGTCTCGACGACGATGGCGTTCGTGGCGGTGTTGAAGGCGCTGCTGGCGAACAAGGATTTGAGCCGCTACATTGTGCCGATCATCCCCGATGAGGCGCGCACGTTCGGCATGGAGTCGTTGTTCCGCTCGCACGGAATCTATTCGAGCAAGGGGCAGCTCTATAAGCCGGTCGACTCGGAGATGCTGCTCTACTACAAGGAGGCCAAAGACGGCCAGATCCTGGAAGAGGGCATCACGGAAGCCGGCTCGATGGCTTCGTTCACCGCGGCCGGTACGGCCTACGCGAACTACGGGATCCCGATGGTCCCGTTCTTCATCTACTACTCGATGTTCGGATTCCAGCGGGTGGGCGACGCCATCTGGGCGTTCGCGGATTCGCGCGGCAAGGGCTTCCTGTGCGGCGGCACGGCCGGGCGCACCACGTTGAACGGTGAGGGGCTCCAACACCAAGACGGACACTCGATTGTGGCCGCTTCCACGGTCCCGAATTGCCTGGCCTACGATCCGGCGTATGCGTTCGAGATCGCCGTGATTGTTCGCGACGGCATCCGTCGGATGTACGAAGAGGACGAGAGCGTCTTCTACTACCTGACGCTGGAGAACGACAATTACGTCCACCCGGAGATGCCGAAAGGCGTTGAAGAGGGAATCCTCAAGGGCATCTACAAGCTGCGTAAGCAACCGGGCCGCGGCGCAGCCAAAGCGCATCTGTGGGGCTCCGGCGCCATCTTGGGTGAGACGCTCAAGGCGCAGGAGATCCTGGCGGACAAGTTCAAGGTTCAGGCCGACGTGTGGAGCGTCACCAGCTACACGGAATTGCGCCGCGAGGCTCTCTCGGTGGACCGTTGGAACCGGCTGCATCCCGCGCAGAAAGAAAAGGTCCCCTACGTCGCACAGCAGTTTACCGACGACGCTCCGGTAATTGCCGCTTCCGATTATATGAAGACCCTGCCCGACGGGCTGTCTCCTTGGCTGCCGGGTCGGATTACGGCGCTCGGCACCGACGGTTTCGGACGCTCGGAAAGCCGGGAATACTTGCGCAATCACTTTGAAGTATCGGCGGCGGCGATTGCGGCCGCGACGCTCTCAAGGCTGGCGCGGAGCGGCGACTTCGATAAACGCAAGATCAAGAAGGCGTTCGAGGAATTGGGCGTCGACCCGGAATCGCCGGACGCTGCCTATGCTTAGAGATTTAGGACTCGCCGCCGCGCTATTGGGCGCGATTCTGACCGCAGGATGCGGGGAGACCCCCTCGACCGCGACGACTACGGTCGGGGAATCCGGCGACTGGGAGAACATGGGACCTTCGAAGGTCGTCACCCTTCCTGACGGTTACGAGGTCACGGCGGAACTCAAGATCTCTCCGCAAGAGCGCGGGGAGGGCATGATGTACCGCAGCAGCTTGCCCGTCGACAAGGGCATGCTGTTCATCCTGGACCGGATGGAACCGCAGGGGTTCTGGATGTACAACACGTACGTTCCTCTCGACATCATCTGGATGGACGACACGCGACAAGTGGTGGAGATTTCCGCGAATACTCCGCCGTGCGGCGACCGCGACGCGCGCAATTGCCCAAGCTTCGGCGGCTCGGTCCCCGCCATCTACGTACTGGAGCTGGCGGCCGGGCAGGCGGCGCTCCACGGCGTCCAGATGGGTACGCGGTTAGACTTCTAGCAACGCGCCGATGCAACCTAAACAACTCCAGGACCTTCTTGAACAAGTGCGCGACGGCCAGGTCGCCCCGGACGAAGCGGCGCAGCGCATGCAGCACATGCCGTTCGAAGACCTGGGCTTCGCCAAGATCGATCATCACCGAGCGATCCGGCACGGGATGCCGGAGGTGGTTTTGGGGCACGGTAAATCCGTCGACGAAGTGCGCGCGATTGCCGGCAAGCTGCTCGAACGCTCGCCGAACGTGCTTGTCACGCGGGCGGAACCGGCAATGGCGGATGCGGTGAAGGAGTTCGCCGACGACGCCGAGTACTTTCCGCGCTCACGGGCCTTACGGATATGGCGGGATCGCGAAGAGCGCGGCAAGGCAAAGGTCGCGGTGATCTGCGCCGGAACTTCCGACATGCCGGTGGCGGAAGAGGCGCGCGTTACCTGCGAGGTGATGGGCAATCGAGTCGAAGAGATCTACGACGTGGGCGTGGCCGGAATCCATCGGTTGCTGCACAATCTCGACAAGCTGTCGGAGGCGCGTGTGGTGATCTGCTGCGCCGGCATGGAGGGGGCGTTGCCGAGCGCGGTGGGCGGACTGGTGTCGACTCCGGTGATTGCGGTGCCGACCTCGGTGGGATACGGGGCCAGCTTCAACGGGTTGGCGGCTTTGCTCGGGATGCTTAACTCGTGCTCGTCGAACGTCACCTGCGTGAACATCGACAACGGATTTGGGGCGGCGTACGTGGCGACGTTGATCAACCGGATCTAGTCGGCTTAGTGGCCGATCGTTCCCGAATCCATGCCGCCGTGCATTCCGCGTTGACCGAGGTCGTCCCCGACGGCGAGAGGCTGGTCGAGGCCGCCTGAGAGCAGGAGGCCCTCGATTTGGACGGCGGCGGTCCAGGTAGCCGCGAGAGTGCGCACGTAGTCTTCCTGCAAGCGGAAGTAGTTGCGTTGAGCGATCAAGACCTGGGGGTAGGCGGCAGCCATACGGCTGAAGCTTGCTAGGTAGAGATCGTACGCCTCCTTGGCGCGCGGCAGCATGCGGGTCTGGTAGCGCCGCGCCATCGCCGCCGACACCGCGTACTGCTGGTACGCGACCGCGAGCCGCACTTGGAGGGATAGCTTCACGCGTTCGACCTCGGCCTTTGAGCTTTCGAGACTTGCCCTTGCGGCGCGGATCGCGCCTCGGTTGCGATTGAAGATCGGCAACGCCACGCCCACTTCGAACAAGCCCTCTCGACCGACCGGGCGGCCGTCGAGCGCGAAGGCGGGGTTGTGACGGAAGCCGCCTTTCGCCTCGATGTCGGGGATGACCTGTGCCTTCTCACGAGAGACCTCTGCGTCCGCGCGGTCGACGGCGGCCCGCGCCAGCTGGATCTCGGGGCTGTCTTCCATCACACGCGCGAGCGCTGCGCTCTTTTCTAGGTCCGGGAAATCGGCGAGGTCGCCTTCGAGCGGTTGTCTCTCCAAGGTCGGATCGCCTACCGATGATGCGAGTTGCACCCAAGTGCGGTCCCGCTCCATTTCGGCGCGCAGGACGGCCATCTCCGCGGATTGGGCTTCAATATCCGCGGCGAGCACGTCCGGCCGGTCGGCCTGGCCCACGTTGGCGAGACGCTCGGAGATGGCGACGGCCTCGGTAGCAATCTTCGAGAGTTCCGTCTCGACTTCAACCAGACGGTCGGCGGCCAATGCCTGGTAGTAGAGGCTGCGGACGGCGTTCAGCACGCGACGACGTTGGGCCGCCTTGGCGGCTTCCGCCTGCGAGCGCTGGTGCGTGAAGACGGCCTGCGACTTGGAGAGCTTTCCGCCGGTGATGATCCGCTGCTCAAGGAACATGCCGAGTTCGCCGCCGCGCAGTCCGGGCGCGTCGGAGAGCTCCTCGCCCTCCGCTCCAATGACGGGGTTGGGATAGCGGCCGGCCTGTTTGCGCAGTCCCGCGGCCACGTCGACGGCGGCGTCGGCTTGGCGCAGGGTGGGGTTCATGCGTAGAGCCCGCGCTTCGAGCTCGGCCAAGGTGAGCGGCTGTTGGGCGGAGGCGGCTGTCGCAGCTAGGAGGAGGATCGCGATACGCATGGGACTAGGCCTCCTCCGCGCGTTCGCGCTGCAGCTCGGTGATCTTGTTGAACAGAGGCGGTTCGAGGACGCGTACCAGCGTCATCATGCCCATCATCGATGCCGTCCATTCCTTACGTAGGCCGTAGTTCTCCGGCCGGTCAATTAGGTGATCCATCGGCATCCACATGTCTTGCGGGTACCCGGGAACTTGTGAAGCGTCGGCGGAGACCATGCCGGCTTTCTGCATAGCTTCGTGTCCCATCGCCTCGTGTCCCATGGCTGCGTGATCCATCGCTGCGTGATCCATCATCGAGTGGTCGACCTCGTCCGGGCTGACGAAGTGTGACGTTGGGCGCTCATGGTCTGCCGCCATGCCGAGGCCGCGGCCGAGCGCCGGGCCGTTGCCCTCGGCCATCGCACCACCTTGCTTGAGCATGCCCATGCCTTCTTCCATTCCGGCGCCGGTCATGAGGCCTTCGCCTGCGTGCGTCATTCCCGTCGGCGAAACCATCGAGACCATCTGGTTCATCATGTGGTGCGGTAGGTGGCAGTGCAGCATCCAGTCGCCGACGTACTTGGCGACAAACTCGACGGTCCTGACCTGTGCGACGCCCACGAGTTCCGTGTTGCCGGGAGCCCAGGCTGCTTGCGGAATGCGGCCGCCTTCGGTGCCGGTGGTGACCCATTGGTGGCCGTGCATGTGCATCGGGTGATGGTCCATCCCCATGTTGAAGAAGCGGATGCGGACACGCTCTCCCGGCATACAGAGGACGGGCGTGATGTCCGGCCCGGTCTTGCCGTTCATCGTCAGCCAGTTGTACTCCATCGACAACGTGTTGGGGACGTTGTTATTGGGCAGCAAAGCCCACTCCTGCAGCACGTAGGCGTAGTCGCGGTCGACCGGGGGATCGTAGTCTTGCTTGGGGTGAATGATGAACCAGCCGACCATGCCGAGCATCTCCTGCATCGGCATGTGCGAGTGGTAGAAGAAGCTGCCGTGCTGGTGGAGCGTGAACTCGTAGACGAACGTTTCGCCGGGCTTGACCGGATCCATGGAGACGCCGGGGACGCCGTCCATCGCCATGGGGACTTCCAAGCCGTGCCAATGGACGGCGGAGATTTCCGGCAGGTTGTTCGTGAAGATGATGCGGACGCGGTCGCCTTCGGTGACCTCGATCGTGGGGCCGGGCATGGAGCCGTTGAAGCCCCAGACGTCGACCGGTCGGCCGGGCATCAAGTCCTTGTGTACGGGTTCGGCGATCAGGCGAAATTCTTTCACGCCGTCGACGACCTTGAAGGGAAGCTTGGGAACCTCCGGCGTCAGGACAGGGACGGGCGTGCGCTGGGCCGGGAGGCTCTTGGCTCCGGCCATCATGCCGCCGAGGGCGCCGAGTTTCTTGAAGAATTGTCTACGTTTCTGACTCATGGGATCTCCTTGGACGCAGACGTGCGTCCGCTGCCGACTGAATGTGCGAGCAGGGAGGCGAGACCGAACGACGTCGATCTCGCGGAGCGGCTATAGCCGCAGGACGGAGGTTCTGTGCAGGATGTCGGGAGGCCGCGCGGGCGCTTCAACGAACAAGACCGAGGAAGCCTCAGTAGGCGGCTCGATGACCACGACTTCCGTGGGGGCGAAGCTCGCCTCGAGGACGAAGGTCGTACCGACGGGCTCGCAGTCGGCCTCGGCCGAAACTTGAGGATCGTCGTTCTCGCCGGGGCAGCAGGCGTGGCCCGCGTCGAGCGTCGCGGCGAGGGCGAAGCAGTGAGCGCCGCAGCCGAGCGCGAGGATGGCGCTGAGCAGGACGACGGCGATGCGCGGCGACGACATCTAGTCCTCACTCTAGCAGTCGCCGGTTCAGCGAACATCGACCAACTTTCCGCGGAGGGCGACGGTGCTGAGGAAACCGTAGTCGAGTCCGTCGGCGGTGAAGCGTCCCGACGAGGGGAGTGAGGTGAAACCAACGTAGAGCACGGCGGTCGAGGAGATTCCGCTGCCTGAACTCACCGGCAGGTTGGCGAGCGCATCGGCCGAGACGGTCAGGCTGCCCTGGTCCGCGCGGGCGTTGCAGAGCAGCGTGGCGGTGACGGTGTTGCTCGGGTTGGCGGTCGAGGACGAGACCAGCATCACTCGCAGGAGTTGGTTGGACGGGTCGCCGGAGGGCCAGGTGATCGTCATCCCCGCCTCCCGCTCGACCAGCGTGCCGGGACCGGAGAGCGTCCACTGGGGCGGTTCGGCGAGTGCGGCCTGGCCGCTGAAGGCGCCGATGTCGGCGCCGCCGGTTGTCTCTGCTGTGTACGCGCCCGGTTCCAGATAGGCGTCGTTCTGGCGGGTTGTGCCGAAGAGTGCGGAGTGGAATCCGTTGTCGGTGCGCGTAAGGAATCGCGAACCGGTGGGGCCTCGCACGATCAACGCTCCTCCCGCGTCGAGCGGCGAAGCGGGGACGAGGTTGGGCGTGCCGCCCGGAGCGTTGCGCTCGGTGTAGACGGTGCAGGTTCCTTCCGGCGGGAGGGAGACGGCGGGGTTGAAGAACCACCCGCGATTGACCAGCGTCTGGAAGACGGCTGTGCCGGTGTCTCGTGCGTCTCCCGCACCGACGTCGACGAGCAGGCGCGTGAGGATCGCTGCGCCCATGCGGTCGCCGACGCTGGGAGCTAGGAAAGGGTTTAGCGGATCGTCGCAAGGCCCGCCCTCGGACGCGATGGAGAGCGCCGAGGAGTTGCTGACGTTTGAGCCTTTCGTTTTGACCCAGACCGGGACGTAGCATCCGGTTCGGGTGTCGGGCGGAATCTGAAAGACGATCTGATCGAGGCCCGAGAACTCGGCGCTGCGTCCGGAGTAGAAGATCTGCGGGGATCGGACGCCGCCGACCCAGACCTCGACTTCAGAGGTCTGCTGAAGATCGACGATACCGCCGATTTCGGCGGGCGGTTGGTTGTCCGCGCCCGCGATGGCCCCCAGGCCGGTGCCCCAAAGCGTGATGAACTGCCCCGGCCGGGCACTCTGGAGAGTGGAGTTGAGCGGCTGATCCGCCTCCGAATTGAAGTTATTGGCGACGGCGTGGCCGCGACCCGAGGAATTGATGGTGAAGATTCCGAACCCGGCTTCCACGATGCGGATACGAATGGGGGGCGAGTTGGCGCGGCCGTCGGCATCGTCAAAGTTGACGACAAGCGCAGCGTCGCCAAGCGGTGCGTCCGACGGCATGACCGCGTTCAACTGGCCGTCGACGGCAAACAACGGGATCGGGAAGACGGTCGGCGCCCCGGGTTGCGATACCTCCAGAGTGACGCCTGCCATCCGCAACGGCAGGGGGAAAGACGTAGCCTGGACCGCCTGCTGGGGGCCGAGTTGCGAACCGAAGATGGTGAAAATGGAGCCCCGCGCGACGGCGCCGCCGGGCAGCTCGGGGGGCGTAAAGCTCGCCGAATTCACGACGGAGGCTTCAGAAAAAGTGGGATGCGCGGCAACCGGAACGGCGAGCCGAAGCGTCAGAAGAGCGATGAGCCCGACTTGAATTTGGATTCGCATGAGGGGCGTGCGCCGTTTCTGATCGTAACCGTCCGGCGCGTGCTATTCTCGGCCCAGAGTACAAAAATGCGTACTTTTGTTCTACTCATCACACTCGCGACTCTTTCGATTTCGTCACTCTCAGCTCAGGGAGCGGAGGCCGGCGTCTTCTTCGGCGTCTCCCAACTGGGAAACGCGGACTTGGGCGAGGTAGGCTTTGCGGCGCAGCCGTTGACCGGCGAGAACGGCTTCAAGGCCGGGGCGCGCTTGTCTCTCAACTCGATTTTCACGGGACACGAACTGAGTTACGGGTACGAGCGGCACAAATTGAAAGTGGGTTCGCAGGATGAGGCGGACGCAAATGTGCAGCAGTTTTATTACAACTTTGTCGTGCATCTCACGCCGAAGCCGACGCCGATCCGACCGTTCGTGACCGTCGGCGCCGGGGCGTCCAACTTCTCGCCCACGGCTCAGGGAATCTTTGAGACGGCGGGCGGCGAGACCAAGCTCGGCCTCAACTACGGCGGCGGAGTGAAAGTGAAGCTAGGACCGATGCTGGGCTTGCGTTTCGACGTGCGCGATCACGTGACAGGCAAACCGAATTTTCTGGACCTGCCGGACGTGAGCGGGCGGCTGCACTCGATCGAGTACTCGGCAGGAATCTCACTGCTCTTCTGATTGCGGGTCACCGAGGATCGTCATCGATCGGATCCGACTGAGCAGATTGCCCTTCGTCGGCGAAACGTCGGGCAGTTCGATGCCGGGCTCCAGAGACGTGATGACGGCTCGGCCGATGACGTTGCGGCCTTGGCTCTCGCCGTTTGAGGATTCCGTGCGAATGCCCCAGACGGCGTGAAAGGCTGCGGGCTCGCCTTCGTGGATGCCGATGTAGAGCATGTTGTGGCCGGGGATGTTGAGCATCGTGCGGAACGGCTGCCCTTGTTCTGCGATCAGGGACTTCTTTTCCTCGTTGGCGAGGTCTTCCATGTCGATTTCCGGGGCGCTGCGAGCTTGTGCTCCGGCATTGCGCGGGAGGCCGATGCCGAACGCCATGAAGAGATCGAGTTGGGCGGCGGAGCAGTCCCGGTAGCCTCCGACGCCGCCCCAACCGTAGGGCTGTCCCAGGATCTCGTTGATGAGCCCCGCTGCTGCGTGCTCGCTGAGGTCGAACGGCATACGGGCAGTCGCTCCAGGGTCGGCTTGGGCGAAGCTGCCGTCGTCGCGCGGGCAGAGGACGCCGCCGTCGTCGCTCTCCGCCAACACCATGCCGATGCGACCTTCGAGTAAGAACCCGCCGTTCGCGTCGCTGAGCGCGATTTGGTCTTGGACGACCGCTCGGAGGGGGCGGGCGCTGTACGAGGCGCGGTCCTCTTCGCCAAGCAGAACGACGGAGCCTGCTTCGACCCAGCCGCAGGTGAACGGCGTCTCGACGGCGAGAAAACGGCCGTCGCTGCTGCGGTGGGTGACGAAGACGGGCGTCCCCGCCCAGGCGATGGAATTCTGATTGTTGTCGAAGGGGTAGCCTTCCCCGGCTTGCTCAAAGCTGTAGAAGACCGGATCACGCGTCGGGAGCGCTCGGAGATCGGCGTGGCGAGTGAGGAGGCCGCGTCCGCTGAGACTTGGGTATTCGGGTACTCGCGCGTTCGCGACCAGAACGTCTAGCGAATCCTTTTTCCACCGGAGGAGGTTGGGGCCGTAGACGGGCTTGTTGAGGAAGGATTCGGCGGCCCAGAACATCTCCTCGGGCGTGCAGGTTGAGGGCTCGGTGCGCTTCCACGGCCCGAACCAGTAGCGGCGGAAAGCCTCTTCTCGCTCCGGCGGAGCGACGGCGGTAAGCGGCTGACCGCCTTGTGTGACGTAGGCCTCGGCGTCTTGCGGCATGCGCTCGAGGTCGGCGATCTCCGTGCGTGAGACGAGCGGGACCGACGGGGTAGAGCATCCGGCGAGGAGGATCGCCATCCAGACGAGTATGAACAGCCGCGGCATCCTTCAATGCTAGCGGGCGCGGGTTCGTCCCCAGAGCCATCGGAACGGCGCCGCGATGAAGAGGCCGACGGCACGCGGCATTCCGGCGAGATCCTTGCCGAGCGACTGGCTGCCTTCTCCCGTAACCAACAACCCGCGGCGCATGACGAAGAGGTGGAAGGCGGTGGAGATGACCGTGAAGGCGACGGAGGCGACGATGCTGGCGGCCAGTTTCTCCGTGCCGCTCCACCAATGAGCGAGGAACTCCAGCGTGTGGTTGAAGAAGGGCAGCAGCACCAGGGCGCCGAGCAGTCCCTGCCAATGTGGCTGGGCGCGGGTGAGGTGTTGGGTCAGGCAGCCGTAGAAGCCGGCGGTGCACGCGCGGAACGCGAACTCGGTGAGGAAGGCGGCGATGGCTGCATCCGTGCCGGCGGTCAGGTTGACGAAGAAGAAGATGGCGGCCCGAACGAGCGAACTGGTGACGGCCGACTTCCAGTTCCAGCGCCGGAGGAGCTGGTTGACCGGGTCGCGCATCAGCGAGCGGAGCACGTCCCACAACGACGGCCCCGGATATGTGCGCTCCTTTTGCACCGGCAACTTCCAATTCTACGGACCCTGCGAGCGACATTCGCTCGGCGGTCGCCTAGAATCGGCCTATGCTGCTTCGTGTTCTTGCCTACGCGGTCCTCGCCGCCTCGCTCTATGCCGATGATCCCCTAGCGCTCTCCTTTACCGAGAAAGGGGCTGAGGCCCAGCGGGCGCTAGAGGCCGAGACCCTCAAGACGCCCGATCCCAAGCGGGTGCGCGAGTACATTCGCGCGATGTCGGAGCATCCCCACCACACTGGCTCCGAGGCCGGCGAGCGTGTTGCGGAGTACGTGCTGGACCAGTTCCAGTCGTGGGGCTTGGACGCGGAGCTGCATCACTTTGAGGGGCTGATGCCGACGCCGAAGAGCCGTCGGCTGGAGCTGCTGGAGCCGGAGCACTACGTGGCGCGCCTGGAGGAGCCCGCGATTGCCGAAGACAAGGATTCGTCCGACGGCGGCCTGCCGACCTACAACGCTTATTCGCCCGACGGCGACGTGACGGCGCAGGTCGTCTACGTGAACTACGGCATGCCGGACGATTACAAGAAGCTGGATGAGCTGGGTATCAGCGTGGAAGGCAAGATGGTTCTGGCGCGCTACATGGGCGGCTGGCGGGGCATCAAGCCCAAGGTCGCGGCGGAACACGGTGCGGTCGGCTGTCTGATCTTTTCCGACCCGAAGGACGACGGCTTCTTCAAAGGCGACGCTTATCCCAAGGGGCCGTTCCGACCGGAGTGGGGCGTGCAGCGGGGCTCCACGATGGACATGCCCACCTACCCCGGCGACCCGCAGACGCCCGGCTGGGGCGCGGTTCCTGGGTCGCGTACCTTGCCGTTGGACGAGGTGAAGACGCTGCCGACGATTCCCGTTCTGCCGATCGCCTGGGGCGATGCGCTGCCGATCTTGCGGAACTTGGGCGGTCCGGTCGCGCCCACGGCGTGGCGCGGCTCGCTTCCGGTGACGTATCACGTGGGCGCTGGACCGGCGAAGGTTCGTTTGTCGTTGGAGTTCAACTGGGTTCGTCCAACGGGGTCGAACGTGATCGCTCGGATCGAGGGTTCCGAGTATCCGGATGAGTGGGTGATCTACGGCAACCACCATGACGCCTGGGTCAACGGCGCCACCGATCCGGTCTCCGGTAACGCCGCCTTGATGGAGACGGCGCGGACGTTGGCCGAGCGCATGCGAGCCGGGTGGAAGCCGAAGCGCACCATCATCTTTGCGAGCTGGGACGCGGAGGAGTGGGGCCTGATCGGCTCGACCGAGTGGGTCGAGCAATACGCCGACGAGTTGCGCGAGAAGGCGGTGGTCTACTTCAACACCGACTCGAACTACCAGGGCGTGTTGGGACTGCAGGGCTCGCATACGCTCGAGCGCTTCCTCAACGATACGGCGAGGTCGATTCCCGACCCGCGCAGCGGCAAGACGGTGTGGGAGGAGATGAAAGCGAAGGCGCTCGAGGGCGCCGATGCGGAGCGGAAGGATGAGATCGAGTCGCGGCCGGACCTCCGAGTCGGCGCCTTGGGCTCCGGGTCGGACTATACGGCGTTTCTGGATCACTTGGGAGTCGCGTCGACCAACGCCTCGTTTCGCGGGACCGGCGGCGGAGTGTATCACTCGAAGTACGATTCGTTTGATTGGTATCGGCGCTTTGGCGATCCGGAGTTCATCTACGGGCGTGCGATGGCGCAGTTCCATGCGACGGCGATTGCCCGGATGGCCGATGCCCATGTGCTGCCGTTCGAGTTCGGAAACTTCGCCGATACGGTGAGCCGCTACGTGAAGGAGCTGGATGAGATGGAGGGTGAAGCGGATCTGTCGGCGCTCGCGCCCGCCGCGGACAAGTTGGCCGAAGCCGCTAACGAGTACGAAGCGGCGCTGGGGAAGGGGCTCCCGAGGGACACGAAGAAGTTGAACGAGATTTTGCGGAAATTCGAGCGCTCACTCACGCATGCCGAGGGGCTCCCGAACCGGGAATGGTTCAAGCACCACCTCTATGCGCCCGGTTTCTACACCGGATACGGCGTGAAAACCGTACCCGGCGTACGGGAGGCGATGGAACAGCAGGACTGGGAGTTGGCGGCGGCGCAGGCGGAACGGTTCGTCGCGATTCTGGCCGACGCGACCGCGCGGATTGAAGCGGCGACGCGCGAGTTGCGTTAGCGGCTCGGGCCTGGGTTGAGGCCGACGTAGTTGTCGGGGTCGGACTTGCGCAGGCGGCCCGGTTCCAACTCGGTGAGGCGTTTACGCTCCTCCGGCAAATTCTTGAAGTTCAGTACCTTCTTCGTGCTGCGATTCTTCGGGATGAGGGCGGCTAGGCGGCGCTCAGTGACTGCGTGCTCGGGTTTGCCGGCCAGGTTGGTCCACTCATTGGGATCGGCGTCGTGGTCGTAGAGTTCCTTGCCGTCCGGGTACTCGGTGTAGCGCCAGCGTTCCGTACGGACGCTGGTCTTGTCGGCGCCGCTCGAAGTGATCGCGGGTTTGTGCCAGGGCGTCTCGGGATCTTCAAGCAGCGGACGAAGGCTGGCGCCTTCCAACTCGTCGCGGTCCGGCAGCCCCGCTAGGTCCGACAGCGTCGGGTAGATGTCGAGCAGTTCCACGGTCCGGTCGCAGATCTGGTCCTGCGCCGAGCCGGGTGCGGCCATGATCATGGTGACGCGGCAGCTGCGCTCCCAGAGGGTGAACTTGCGCCAGTGGTTCTTCTCGCCTAAGTGCCAGCCGTGGTCGGTCCACAGGACGATGATGGTGTCTTCCGCGTTAGGGCCGGAATCGAGAGCGTCGAGCACGCGGCCCACGTTCTCGTCGGCGTACCGGATGCAGGCGAGGTAGGCGGCGACGGCCTTCTTCCACTGCTTGGTGGAGGTGATGGCGTCGTGATCGCTGAGGCTGCGTTTGGCTGAGGGGGGCGTGTCGGCGAGGTCGTCTTCCAGGTATTTGGGCAGAAGCGTCTCCGCCTCCGGGAATTCCTCGAAGTACTTCTCGGGCGCGTACCAGGGTAGGTGCGGGCGGAAGAGTCCGCAGTGCAAGAAGAACGGCTTGGAGTGCTCTTGGGAGACGTAGTCGGCGGCCCACTGGGCGACCATCGTGTCGGCCGTATCGGCGTCTTCGGCTTCGATCGGGCTCCAGTCAAAATGGCCTTTATTGAGACCGTTGACGGGGCGCTCGGGAGGGCCGATGAAGCCGGGCGGGTTGAAGTAGTATTCCCAGGAGGCGGCGTCGTTCTGGGTGGAGTGGAAGGTCTTGCCGCCGCCGAGGACTTGGTAGCCGTGGAGCATGAAGTGCTTCGGGAGAGTGACGGCCTGGGGCATGGCGTCCCGCCAGACGTCGGCGTTCTGGTAGCAGCCGGAGGTGGAGGGGCGGATGCCGGTCATGACGCTGGCGCGCGACGGGTTGCAGGCCGGGGCCTGGCAGTAGGCGCGCCGGAAGGCGACGCCGCGCTTGGCGAGGCGATCGATGTTGGGCGTCTTCGACTGAGGGTGTCCGCCGAGGACTCCGACCCAGTCGTTCAAATCGTCGACGGAGATGACGAGGACATTCGGTTTTCTTTGGGCTTGGGCCCCAGCGTGGGTCGTAGCGAGAGCGGCGGCCCCTAGCCCAGCGGTTCGCATCCATTCGCGTCTTGTCATCTGGGCCATTATGGTAGCTGGAGACGACGTGCAACTGCGCGAGGAACTGCTGTCGATGATTCCCGATGCGCCTCGCTATGTGGAGGCGCGAGCGTACTTGCTGTCGGGCGAAGGGGCGATCTTTGGAGATGGCGCTGGGGCGGTCATCGCATCGCCGGATCGGATGTCGTTCTCGGTATATGGGACGCCCTACGCATCGGCGATCGACGAGGCGCTGGTCGACCACATACGAGAGGCAGCGGTGTTTGGCGGCGTTGACTCGCGGGATTCGCTGGTGCAGTATTTCGGGCGTGAAGGCGAGCCGGCCCAGATCCATTGGCTGCACGGGAGCCGCTTTCACCCGATGACGCCGCGCGAGCCGGCAAAGGTGGAGGTGCTGACGAACTCCCAGCGGATCGGCCACGTCACGGGCGATCTGCGCGACGAACTGGAAGATGCGCTAGCTCACGGACCGGTGGCCGCAACTTGCGTCGGCGGGATGCCGGTCTCGTTCTGCTACGGGACTGAGAGTGAGACGTGGTGGGATGTCGCGATTGACACGCTGGAACCGTTTCGCCGGCGCGGTTTGGCGGCTGCGGCGTTCGAGCGGATGATGGAGTTGATGACCGAGCGCGGTAAGCAACCGGTGTGGGGTGCGGTCGAGAGCAACCGCGCGTCCATGGGGCTGGCGAAGCGGCTAGGCTTTGTTCCCTGCGACCGGCTTTGGTTGTGGGAGCTGGATTAGGCGGATTGCTCGCGCCGTAACGCTTTCAGCCGCTTCATCACGTTGTCGCCGCCCCGGCCGAAGTGATCATGCAGGCGGCGGTAATCAGCGTAGAGTCGGTCGTAGACTCTGCCTGCTTCGGCGTCCGGCTCGTAGGCCTTGTCCTGCAAGCCGCCCATTTGAGACACGGAGGTCTTGAAATCGGGATAGTGTCCGGCGGCGACCGCGCCGTGGATGGCGGCGCCGAGTCCGGAAGCCTGGAAGGAACGCGGGAGATGGATCTTGCGGCCCGTCACGTCGGCGAAGATCTGGACGACCAGCGGACTCTTCTCGGCCAGCCCTCCGCAGGCGACGATGTCTTCGACCGAGACGTCTTGAGACTCGAAAGTCTCAATGATGGCTCGCGTGCCGAAGGCGGTCGCCTCGATTAGCGCCCGGTAGATCTCTTCGGGGCGGGTGGTGAGGGAATAACCCACGAGCAGGCCGCTGAGGTCGGCGTCCATGAGAGTCGAGCGGCAGCCGTTCCACCAGTCGAGCGCTAAGAGACCGCTCTGGCCGGGCTTGAGCGACCCCGCCTTCTCCGTGAGTAGATCCTCGGGCGAGAGGCCCCGCGACTGCGCTTCCTCGGCGAGCTGGCCGGTTAGGCCGTTGCGGAAGAACCAGCCGTAGATGTCGCCGACGGCGGCCTGGCCTCCCTCGTAGCCCCAAAAACCGGGCAGGATGCCGTCTTGGCAGAAGCCCGCCATGCCTTCCACCGGCTTGCGCTCGTCGGCGAGCAGCATGTGGCAGTTGGAGGTGCCCATGATCATCGCGAGGCGGCCCGACTGGGAGACGCCGCAGGCGGGCAGCGCGGCGTGGGCGTCGATGACCGCGGCGGAGACGGGAGTGCCTTCCTTCAGCTCGATGCGCTTGGCCATCGCTGCGGTGAGGCCGCCTGCCGAATCGCCGAGAGCCGCCATGGGGGATTCGATCTTCTCGGCGACGACGTCGCGGAATTTCGGATTGAGTTGTCCGAAAAAGTCCGGCGAGGGGTAGCCGCCGCCTTTCGACCACATCCCCTTGTAGCCGGCGGCGCACTCTGACCGCGTCTCCACGCCCGTCAGTTGCCAGACCAGCCAGTCGCAGGCTTCGAGATAGCGGTCGGCGGCGGCATAGACTTCGGGCGCCTCCTCCAGCGTCTCGAGGATTTTGGAGAACATCCACTCGGATGAATAGCCGCCTCGGTAGAGCTGAAGGAACGGCTCGTCACGCTCGGCGGCGACGGCGTTGATGCGCTTGGCTTGCGGTTCGGCGGCGTGGTGCTTCCAGAGCTTGACCCAGGCATGGGGACTACCGGAGAACTCCGGCAGCGTGCAGAGCGGCGTGCCGTCGGCGCGCGTCGGCAGGGGCGTGGAGGCGGTGAAGTCGACGCCGATGCCGACGATCTGCTCGGCTGTGACGTTCGCTTCCGCGAGAACCGCGGGGACGGCCTCCTCCAGTACGTGCAGATAGTCGGTGGGGTGTTGCAGCGCCCAGTCCGGCGCGAGCGGCGTACCGTCGGGCAGCGAGCGTTCCATGACGCCGTGCGGATAAGGGACGACGCGCCAAGCGAGTTCGGCGCCGCTAGAGGCGTCGACCAACATCACGCGGCCGGATTCGGTGCCGTAGTCGAGTCCGAGAGTCAGCATCCGAACTACTGTAGCTACTCCGTGATCCCGTCGGTGATCCAGTCGGCGGTGAAGATGTTGAATTCGTACGGGCTAGTGGCGTTGAGGCTGGAGGAGAAGACGAGTTGCGTGCCGTCCGGCGAGAACTCGGGGAACGAGGTGAAGCCGCCGAAGTCCGTGATCTGCTGAAGGTTCGCGCCGTCGAGATCGACGAGGAAGAGTTCGAAGTTCCGGCTGTCGCAGTCGTTGCGATTGGAGCTGAAGATGATTTGCGTGCCGTCCGGCGTAAACTGCGGCGCGAAGCTGGCGCATCCGAACTCCGTAATTTGACGGAAGTCGCTGCCGTCGGCGGGGCCGACGAAGAGTTCCATCTTCATGGGCGCCGTGAGGTCCTTGGAGAGCAGATCAACGTACTTCTCGCGATCGGGTCCTTCCGCCGGGTGGTGGGCCCGCAGGATGAGGTTCTGAGCGTCGCGCGAGTAGTAGGCGCCGCCGTCGTACCCGACCGTGTCCGTCAGTTGCTTCTTATCCGAGCCGTCCGCCTCCATCGACCAGAGCTCCAGATCGCCGGTGGACTTGGAGGTGTAGACGATGCGGCCGGTCTCCCAATTCACCGTCGCCTCCGCGTCGTATCCAGGAGCGTCGGTGAGCCGAGTGAGGTCGGAACCGTCCGCCCCGGCGCGGAAGACGTCGTAGCCGGGATGAACGGCCCAAACATAGCCTTGGCTCCGATCGGGTCGGGCCGGACACTCGTCGCCGGCGAGGTGCGTCGAGGCGTAGACGATGCTCTCGCCGTCCGGCAGGAAATAGCCGCAGGTGGTGACGCCCCTGCCGGTCGAGACCATCTCGATGTCGGAGCCGTCGGGATTCATGACGAATATCTGATCGCACTGGAGGTCGCCGCGGGTCGCTTGGAAGATCAGTCGATCCCCCGAAGGAGACCAGTAGGCCTCCGCGTTCTGTCCGCCGTGGGTGAGCTGCTGGATGTTCTCCAAACGGGGCGGGGAAGCGGGCTCCTCGGACCGCTGGTCGGCCAGGTCATCAGCCGGTGCGCCGCATCCCAAAACAGATACTAGTACGAATGTAGTGGAAAGAATTTCTGCTGATCTCATCGTTGTGGCGGTCCTGATTATAGTCGACTGATTCCAAAGAGCCTTCGGCGCGTCTTGAGCAAAACATTATCGACATCTAGTGTACTTCATAACCTTGCCCCCAATATCTTGGGCCCTGGTCGCTTTACAACGCCCTCGGACGCGCGTAGTATGGACCCCAGGCCCGGTGCGTTCGGGCCGCTTGTGACGAGGAATCCAGCCGCTTGCTCAAACTCAAGAAGATCGAAGTTTTTGGCTTCAAGTCGTTCTGCGAAAAGGAGGAGCTGCGGTTTCCCGGCTCGGGAATCGCCTCCATCGTCGGGCCGAACGGCTGCGGCAAGTCCAACGTCTTGGACGCCGTGAGTTGGGTCTTGGGCACGCAGTCGGCCAAGGCGCTACGCGGCGCCAGCATGGCCGACGTGATTTTCAATGGGTCGCGCAACCGCAAGCCTTCGGGGATGGCGACGGTTTCCGTGACGATGGTCGATCCGGAGATCAAGCGAGATCCGAGCCAGAAGAACGGTCATGTGCGGGCGGGCGGCGCCGCGCTGGAGGTGCCAGCGGGCGAGTTCACCGTGACGCGCAAGTTGTTCCGCTCGGGCGAGAGCCACTACATGCTGAACGGCAAGGATGTTCGACTGCGGGACATCCAGAACCTGTTCATGGGCACGGGCCTCGGTCCGAACAACTACGCCGTCATCGAGCAGGGCCGCATCGGGCAGGTGCTGAGTTCGAAACCGCTCGACCGCCGCGCAATCATTGAAGAGGCCGCGGGCGTGACGAAGTTCAAGTCGCGCAAGCGGCTGGCGGAATTGAAGCTTGAGAGCGCGAAGCAGAATCTGCACCGCGTGAACGACATTCTGCAGGAGGTGACGCGACAGGCGGCGTCGCTCAAGCGTCAGGCCTCCAAGGCGGAGCGCTACAAGCGATACCGCGGTGAGTTTACCGAGGCGCTGACCTCGCTGCTAGGCAGCCGCCAACGGCGCATGACGGCGGACATTCGTGGGGCGCGCGAAGTGATGTCCGGCGCGGAGAAGGACTATCGGTCACGCGCGGAGCAGGCCGAAGCGCGCGAGAGCGAGCTGACGGCGAAGCGCGAGCAACAGAAGCGGTCCGAGCAGGAACTGGAAGCCGGACGCGAGGAGCTCTCCCGACTCACGGTGGAGATCGAGCGGCTGCGCAGCCGGGTTGAGCAGCAAGCGCGCACGGCGGAGGACAACGCGAACCGCAAGCGTCACGCCGAGGCCGAAGTCGAATCGATCAACCAACGCCTGGAGCAGTTGGAGCAGGAACTGGCGGCCGAGAAGGAAGCCGCGAGCAAAGTCGGCGAACAGGCGGAGCGCATCCAGAGCGACTTGAAGGCGAAGGGCGTCGAGCTGGACGGACGGCGGCAGGAAATCGCCAAGCAAGCCGCCGAGCAGGAAGGCGCTCGGCGGCGCGTGTTGGCGATGTTGGACGAGACCTCGTCGTTGCGCAATCAGCTCGCGAAGATTGAGGAGTTCCTGGCCGGCAACGAGCGCCAGGTCGCCCGCGCGAGAGAGGAGGGCGAGCAGGCCAAGCGCGAGCTGGAACAGTTGGAGGCTCAACGCAACGCCCTGCGCGAGAAGACCGAAGGGCGCCGAGGCGAGCTGGAGAAGCTGGTGGCGCGCGCCGCGGCGCTCGACAAGGAAATCGCCGACTTGCGGGAGCAGGCACGCGATCGCCGCCAGGCTGCCGACGATCTGCAGAAGCAGGTCTCTAGGCTCAGCGCGCGTAGAGACTCGTTGGAGGAGATCCTCTCGCACCACGCTTACACGACCGAGGCGGTGAAGAATCTGTTCGCTGCGATCGATGCGGGCAAGGCGGCCGAATTCAAGCCGCTGGGCATCCTGGCCGACATCGTCGAAGTCGATTCGAAGTATGAGAAGGCGGCGGAAGAGTTCCTGCGGGAAGAGCTGGAATTCATCGTCGTGAATGATTGGTCCGAGGCGCGCTCGGGGGTTGAGTTGTTGCGGGCCGATTTGGAAGGCCACGCTACGTTCCTGGTGCACCCGCAAAGACCCGTGCCGTCCGATCCTCCGGCTCTTGGCCCGGAGACGGGCGTCACGGGTCGGTTGGCGGACTTCATCCACCTGCAGAACGGTCTGGCGGAGTCCGCGTCCACTTTGTTGCCCAAGTTGCGCGGTTGCTACCTGGTGGAGAGCGATGATGTGGCGCGGCAGTTGGCCGTGCGCTACCCGGACTTGCACTTCCTGCTGCCCTCGGGCGTTTGCTACCGAGGCTATACGGTCTCCGGCGGACGCAAGAGCAAGGCCGGTCCGTTGGCGCTGAAGCGCGAGTTGCGCGAGCTGCGTCCGCAACTGACCGAGCTGGAGGCCGCCTTCGAGGCGAACCGTTCCGCCGCGGAGCAAGCGGACGAAGCGATCACGGCAAAGTCGGCGGAGCAGGAGGAGTTGCGCGGCACCGTGCGCGACGCCGAACGTGAAGTCGTCGGCTTGGAGCACGAACTCAAACGTCTCGAAGACCAGACCGAACGCAGCGAGCGACGTTCCAAGGTCTCCGAGCAAGAGATCGGGCGTCTGCGACAAGAGGCCGAGCGGGCCAACGGCGAGGTGGCCAGGCGCAAGGAGTCCATCGACCAGCGCGAGCGCGAACGCGCCGAGGCAGAGGAAGCGATGGAGGCGATCCGCATCCTCATTGAAGCGGCGCAAGGGGCCGCGACCGGGTTGGCCGAGGAGCAGACGCGGTTGCGCACCGAGGCCGCCGCCTTGGACGAGCGGCGTCGCGCCGCGGCCGCTTCGTTGGGCCGCGTGGAGCATATGCATCGCGAGCAGCGCGAGCGTCGAGACCGGATCGGCCATCAGATCAACGGTTGGGACGTCGAGCGCGAGCGGCTGCTGAAAGAGAACGAGCAACTCAGCGAGCAGATCTCGGAGGGGGCCGACAAGAAAGAGGCGCTGGCGAAGCGCGTCAAGGAGTTGGGTGAGTTGTTGGCCGGTTTGCGTACCGGCGTCGTGGATGTGGAGGAAGGCCTCAAGCGCTTGCGGTTAGAGGTTGAGGAAGCGCGGCAGCGTCGCAGTCAGGCGGAGTTGAAGCTCGTCCAGTTTGAGTCGGATCTCAAGCACTTGGCTGAGATGTGCGAGAACGAGCTGAAGCGACCGCTGGACGAGGTGGCCGCCCAGGCGCCCGAAGACTTGACGGTCGAGCAGCTTGCCGAGGCCGAGCAGGTCTATCACGACATCAAGGGCAAGCTGGAGCGGCTCGGCCCGGTGAACGTATTGGCGCTGGAGGAGTACGAGGAGGCCAGCCAACGCCAGGAGTTCTTGGAGACGCAGCAGAACGATTTGCTGCAATCGATCGAAGACACGCGGACGGCGATCCACGAGATCGATTCGGAATCGAAGAAGCAGTTCGCCACGGCGTTTGAAGCGATCAACGAGAACTTCAAGACGACGTTCACGACGCTGTTCGGCGGCGGTGTCGGCGAGATGAGGCTGACCGATCCGGACAATCCGGGCGAGTCGGGAGTCGACATCGTGGCCTCGCCTCCAGGCAAGCGACTTCAGAACGTGCTGCTGCTTTCGGGCGGCGAGAAGTCGCTGACGGCCTTGTCGCTGCTGATGGCCACGTTCCAGTACAAACCGAGTCCGTTCTGCATTCTGGACGAGGTGGACGCGCCGTTGGACGAGCCCAACATTTTGCGTTTCCGTCGGCTGCTGGAAGCGATGATGGACCGCACGCAGTTCATCGTCATTACGCACTCGAAGTCCACGATGCAGTCGGCGCAGTCGCTCTATGGCGTGACGATGCAGGAGCCGGGGGTGTCCAAACTGGTGTCAGTGCGCATGGGCGATCATGCGCAGGGCGTCAATGGGCGGGAGAAGCCGCGGGAAGAAGCGGCTGAGGCCGTGCCGGCGTAGGGGTTCGCTCGACGGAACGCCTTCGGGTGTTGATAGGTGATGTCTGAACCTGCCGAATTGCACGAACTCCTAGACGGGGTTGTCGACAGGGAGTCCTTCTTGTCGTTCGCTCGGGCATTGATGCAGGATCGTGAGGATGAGGTGCGTAAAGAGAAAGAATCGCCGAGCAGCCCTCTTACGGTCCAGGTGCGAACGGTTGGGAGAACAGCTCCATCGAGCATTTCTTGGAGGCGGCGATAGCCTGGACAGAAGACTGGAAGGGAAAGCAGCACGAGCTTCCGCTGGAACCATCGTGGAAGTCGTTCGCCCGTTTTCTCTACGCGGGTAAGCACTACGAGTGACGGCAGGCAAGGCACGCTTCCGGGACGCACAATCGACTGCGTCGCTCACGTCGCCGAGTAGTAAAACTCCTCGCGCACAATTTTGCCGTCCTCTACCGAGTAGAGAGCTAACTCGGTGGCTTGGATTCGCTTGCCAGTCGCCTTGGGGGTGACGTCCATGGTGAATCGAACGGCGAACTGCTCCTGGGAGACGAATGGTCCCTCGACGGTCAGTTTGTGCAGCGTCGAGCTATCCGCCCAGGCTTGGTTCTTCGCGCGAACCCTCTCGATGCCCTCGACCCTGGCCGGAAAGTCCGGGCCGTGGCTGAGGGGTTCGATGCTGACGATGTCCGGACTGTAGAGCTTCTCGATCGCCTCGCTGTTCTTGCCGGCCCGGCAGAGATCGACCAGTTCGTGAGCTATGTCCGTCGTCGTCATGGAGGTCCCCCGTTTCCCTGTGGCATTGTCGCTCAACAGCGGCTGCTAACCGTAGAGGAATTGAGTCGCGAGACGCGCCTGCAGCGGCGGGAGGACCGACGTCAGCTTGAAGGCCGTCAGGACCAGCATGCGCGTGAGCGGATGCGGCGAGGTGACGATCTTCCTCATGCGTTCGCTCCCCGCGACGACCTGGTGACCCTCAAGGCGTCGCTCGGCGCTGTAGTCGGATAGATCGCCCGCGAGGAGGCGTTCCGCCAGGTCGGCGCTGTCCGCGATTCCCAGGTTCATTCCCCGGCCCCCGACCGGCGAATGGCAGTGGGCGGCGTCTCCAGCCAGGAAGACTCGCCCCTTGGAGTACTCCGCGACTTGCCTGATCGAGATGTTGAACTGCCCCTCTCTGCGGATCTTGGACACGTCCGTTTCCAGCGGGAGAGCCGCCAGCGCGTCGGGTGTGTTGGAGATGACGCGATAACGGTCGGAGGCGAGCGGCGCGACAAAGGCGACCTTCCCCTCGGTGAGTTGGAACAACGTCGCCGCCATCGGATGCCGCCAAGCCGCGACGTCGACGTCTGCAATCGACCAGGTTTCGGGAAGCTCGACGCCGGGAAAATCGATGCCGAGAGCCTCGCGCGTGCTACTGCCGATGCCGTCGGCGCCGATCAGATAGTCGCAGAAGAGGTCGGCGCCTGTCGTCGTTGTTGCGACGACCTGACGATCGTTTTGTCGCAAACCGTCCAACTCGGTTCCGTAGTCGATCGTGCTGCCCTCTCGCTCGAAGGCGTCGCGAAGAACCGCCTCCGTCTCGTCCTGCGCCAGCGCTAGGATGAAGTTCCGGCCGTGCTTCTTGGCGGCTGCCGCCAAGGGGAGAGACAGCAGCCGGTTGTCCTCGCGATAGACGTGAATCGTACGTAGCTCGACGCCCCGTCGAAGTAACTCGGCTGTGACGCCGGACGGCTCAAGGATCTCGAGGCTTCGAGGATTGATGCCGACCGCCCGGGACAGCGTCGAGCCCTCCTCTCG
>Ga0070726_10000138_pt1 | contig 120127 bp, 102 predicted proteins | sample tdAd471_FD_67275 | JGI IMG/M metagenome (GOLD analysis project Ga0070726, IMG submission 67275) | Marine sediment microbial communities from the Atlantic coast under amendment with organic carbon and nitrate - tdAd47.1 | ecosystem: Environmental > Aquatic > Marine > Coastal > Sediment...
CCGACAGCCTGGGACAAGCTGGTACGGCGTTATGAAAGCCGGATATACAACTACGGCCTGCGTCTATTGGGAAACTCCACCGATGCCATGGATCTGATGCAGGAAGTCTTCCTGGGGGTTTATCGGAACCTGCACCGGTTTCGTGGCGACGCCCGCTTCAGCAGCTGGATCTTCCGGATTGCCCACAACAAGGCCATAGACCTCAATCGAAGAAAGGCGCTTCTCGGCGGCAGGGCATTCAGCATCGATGAAATCGACCTGGTCGACGGTGATATCCACGACGACGGCGCCAGGTCCCGCGAGCCGGACCAGCAGCTGTTTTCTGCCAGGCAAAACGATGAAATTCAGGCCCTCCTGCAGAAGTTGTCTCTTGAACAGCGCCTGGTGGTGGAATTGAAAATTTACCAGTCCCTGACCTTCGACGAAATCGCAGGGGTTCAGGAAATTTCCGAGAACACGGCCAAGACGCGATTCTACACTGCAATGCGCAAGCTCAAATCGATTCTGGAGAAATCACATGTCCTGTCCTAAGACACAATACGTCCTCATGGAATACTTTGACGGCAGCCTGGCGGACGTGGCGCGCCAGGATATTGAACGACACATACAGAATTGTCAGGAATGCAGCGAAGAACTGGACCGGATGAACGCTGTCCAATCCGGCCTGACTGGCTGGCGGAAACAACCGGTGCCACACTGGGATCGGCATATCCCGTTGTTTCGCCATGATCGTCTGGATTCCAGGACGCGGTCACCGGCATGGTGGTTGCAGTGGGTGCCGACAGCGGCCAGCCTGGCGATGCTGGTGCTGCTGGTTTTCAATGTCAGCATCACCCGTCAGGACGATGGCTTCCGCATTGCCTTCGGGCAGTCCGACGCTATGGTCAGCGAGAGCCGCCTGGAAGAGCGGCTGCAGTTATTCGCCGTGCAGCAGGAGCAGTGGCAGGATGACAGGCTGCAGCAGTTCGTGGCCCGACTCGACGAGCAGCAGGCGGGTAACAACCGGCAATTGACCGCGGCAGTGCTGGATCAGGTAAGCCAGTTGACGGCGGAGAATTTTGACAGGATCTATACCTATTTTGAGCAACAGCGACAGATCGATCTGGAATCCATGCAGGTTGGCTACCAGCAGCTTCTGGACAGTGATTTCGAAACCCTCAGAACCATGGAACAACTGGCCGGATACATACAGTCTCAAGGTCAGTTCCGCTAGCGGTGAATCTTATGCAATGCGCTAAACTCTCAATCGCCTGCCTGGTCGCTGCATCGTTGTTACCCGGCATGGTGATGGCCCAGACAACGCCAACAGTGGCAACGGTGCTAACGGTAGAGATACGCCAGGAAATCGAGGTCCTCGCTGAAGTGCTGGAGGGCGGGCTCGAACTGGATACCGGCAGCGGTTTTCTCGGTATTAACTCGGGGCGGGTCGAGGGTGTTTATCTGCAGGAGCAGGGTGTGCTGCTGGAAATCAGAACGCCCCTGGCAAGCCAGCGAAACCGGGTGAGCCTCAGCGCCCTGGCCTCGTCATTGCGTAACCTGTCGGCACCGGCTAATCCCTTTGAGCAGCTGGCTGCGGCTGCCCGGCGGCCGGTTCAACCCGCGGACCAGGTACTGGCGGAGACTTCCGTGTCCACTGCCAATATCTCGCCGCGACCGGAGAATGTGTTGCCAATCACCGAGTTTCAGGCCCTGGTCGACAGTGCCCTGAGCCGGGCGGACCGGGCTGCCAGAATGCTGCGGAATTTCGGCACCATGACGCCAGACGATCTGATAGCCAATGAGCAGGAGCTGGCTTCCCTGCGGCAACAGTTCCAGGAAAACCTGGCGCAGCTGCGCCTGCTGGAGTCCCGGGCGGATGCCGGTCAGGCAGCTGACCAGTCAACCGAAGCGGCGACACAGCAGCCTCTCCAGGACCTGCAGTCCGCCTTTGCCGAACTTGGTAATCGCGCCACTGAGCTGGCGGACAGCTTCGAAGCGCAGTATCAACAGGCCAGGGATGCCTATCGGGAGCGTTGGTTGCAGGACGTGGAGGCCTTCGAATCCCGGCTGTTCGGTTTGCTTTGCACTTACGGCGCTACGCTGGAAAGTCTGCCGTCTGACCAGTTTCTCAGCGTGGTGTTGACCGGTCTGGGCGGAGAAGTGGAGCAGACCCGGGCCGGTGACCGGATACTCGTGATCCGGGCTGCCGACCTGGTGAGTTGTGGCGAAGACCTGCTTGATGCGGACACCTTGCAGCGACGGGCGACAGGCTATGACTACTGATAAAGGGCTAGGGAACCTGTCGGACCAGTCCGTAAGGGCCGCCGGTGATGCTGGCGTCCCGGTAGTACCAGGTGACATCAAAAGTCCGGAAATGGTGAGCGGCAAGCCGGCCAGTGGGCCAGAACAACGTCTGGCTGTCGTGGCCCCAGTGATAGGCCATGGGCTGAACAATTTCCGCTCATGTCAGTGTATTTCCGGTTTCGGGCTTTGTTCAGTCGGGGTATTCCTATAAAATGCCCCGTAAATTGATCAGCGGTCCCCCAATAAAAATGTCGAATGCTGGAAGTAAGGAGAAAAAGATGGATTGCCCGAAATGTAATTCCAACATGAAAGAGCTGAAAGTCGAAACACTCCATGGTCAGGTCATAGTTGATCAGTGTGAGGGCTGCAAGGGCCTATGGTTTGACCAAGGAGAGGCAGAGCAGTTGAAGAAAGACTGGATGGCGGATTTCCTGGATAGCGGTGATCCTGAAGTTGGCAAGACTTACAATTCGGTGCGGGATATCGAATGCCCACGCTGTGGCAAGCCGATGCAGAAAATGAACGACCGCAAACAGAAGCACCTGGAATACGAGGCCTGCGAGGAACACGGCATGTTCATGGATGCCGGCGAATTTACCGACTACAAGCATGAAACCCTGCTGGATGTGTTCCGTGACCTGGTCGCACGGGTTCGTCGCAACTGATCCACTTGAGGCAATCAACAATGCCATCCGGGATGTTCCCAGATGGCATTTTTTTTGACCGATTCGGGAAAGCGCCGCAATCTGCCGATGTCCATCCAGGTGGCTTCGCTGGTATGAAAGTCCGAACCGGCTGAAACCAGCAGATCGAGTTCCAGGCTGGTGCGGGCCAGTTTTTCCACCTGGCTGTCCGTCATGCTGGAGCAGCTGATCTCCATCGCTTCTCCGCCTGCGGCGCAGAAATCCCGCAACAATCTGGAATTGGCATTGCGTCCCAGGGAATAACGGTGTGGATGAGCCAGCACGGGTATACCGCTGGCAGCCCGAATGCAGGCAATTGCTTCTGTCAGGGAGCACCACTCGGCTGGCACATAAAACCGGCCATTGCGTGCCAGGGAACGGAACGCTTTCCTGGGCGTGCCGGAGGTTGTCCGGCTGGCCAGGAAACGGGCAACGTGCGCCCGCCCCGGTGAGACGCAGGGCAGATTGCCAATGTATTCTCCCAGCCCGGTGATGCCTGCCTTGACCAGTCGCCTGTCGAAGTTCTCCATCCGCTCCCGACGCTTCTGCTGCTGCCGTTTCAGCAACAGGTTCAGTTCCGCATCATCAGCGTCAACACAAAGACCAATGACGTGAATTTCCTGGTTTTCCCAGCGGGTCGATATTTCCACTCCCGCCAGGAGGTGCAGGTTCCATTTCGCCGCATGGCGAGCCGCGGCCCGAAAGCCCTCGAGGCAGTCGTGATCGGTCAATGCCAGATGGGTGACACCGTTTTCCTGTGCTCGATTGAGCACATAGTCCGGGGGGTGGGTGCCATCGGAAAAGTGGCTGTGGGTATGCAGATCGACTTTCAATTCCAGGGGTCCTGCAGCTGTTGGGCAAGGGGTCGACAGGTGTCGCTGTAACATTCGGTTGGCTTGCCGGGTCTAGTGTAGCATCCGCGAGTCCGCTGCTATATAGTCGCTGACCTGACCGCCATTTTGGAATCGACTCATTCTGTCAGGCCTCGCCATTAGCCGACGTTAGCTGAAAAACACGAAAAAGATGGATTCCAGCCCCACAGTTCCAACCGAAGGCAGCCTGAAAAAACGGCGCGATATTCTGAGGACGGCCTGCTGTCAGTGCCTCGATCAATGCCTGGAAGTTGTCCAGGAACTCCCCGAAGAGGCTTATCGGCGAGAACAGTCTACCGGTTCTTCCATCGGCACCCACATGCGCCACATCATCGAAAGGATTTCCTGTGTTCTCGAGGGCCTGACAGTGGGGCGCGTGGACTATGATCGACGGGACCGTAATATCACCCTTGAAATCAGCCCCGATGCGGCCACCCTGGCCCTGCGGGGGATTCAGCGTACCCTGCTGATACTGGACGTGGATAGCGGCGCCAGCCTGGAAGTGGCTGAGTCGGTTCATGCGGAAAGCCCGGTGGTGGCGGTACCCAGTTCCCTGGACCGGGAACTGATGAGCCTGGTTTCCCATACCGTGCACCATCTCGCCATCATCTCGCTGCTGTCGACATCGGCGGGTTATCCGCTGGCCATTGAAATAGGCAAGGCGCCATCAACCCTGCTTTACGAAAGAAACCGGCCGCAATAACGCGCTGATACCCCCGCCGGGCCGGGCCTGACGTGGCTTACCCCGACATCGCCGGGGGCCTGGCTAATACTTGACTAAATTACTTAGGTATTTGATAATGACGCCTGGATTTGAATAACAGCAGGTCAGCCTCATGCGCCTAACAACCAAGGGCCGGTACGCGGTCACCGCCATGCTGGATCTGGCAATTCACGAAGACAGTGGACCGATCAGTCTGGCCGATATTTCCCAGCGCCAGGAGATTTCCCTATCCTATCTTGAGCAGCTGTTTTCCAAGCTGCGCAAAAACAACCTGGTCAGCAGCGTGCGGGGTCCCGGAGGGGGCTACGAACTTCGTTCCAGCGCAGATGCCATTTATATTGCCCAGATAATAGACGCGGTGAATGAGTCCCTTGACACCACTCGATGCCAGGGGGCCGGTGACTGCCAGGGCGGGGAAATCTGCCTGACCCATTATCTGTGGAAAGACCTGAGCGAGCAGATTCACGATTTTCTCAGCAACATCAGCCTGGCTGACCTGGTTGAAAAACGTGAAATCAGACGCATAGCAGAAAACCAGGATCGCAAGAAAGAATTGATTGCCGCTGATCTGGTAGATCAGGTACCGGTTTCGGCTGGAACGGCATAACCGGATTGGCTTAACTGGAGTACATAATGCAACTTCCTATTTATCTCGATTATTCCTCGACCTCGCCCGTTGACCCACGCGTAGTGGAAAAAATGGTGGAATGCCTGTCCAAGGAAGGAAATTTCGGCAATCCCGCCTCCCGTTCCCACCTGTTTGGCTGGAAGGCAGAGGAAGCGGTTGAAACGGCGCGTCGACATGTTGCCGACCTGGTCAACTGTGATCCCCGGGAAATTGTCTGGACTTCCGGGGCCACTGAAGCCGACAACCTGGCAATCAAGGGAGCCGCTCATTTTTACGCCAAGAAAGGCAAGCACCTGATCACGTCGAAAATCGAACATAAGGCCGTTCTTGACAGTTGCCGACAGCTGGAGCGGGAGGGTTACGAAGTAACCTACCTGGATCCAGGTGCCGACGGGATCATTACCGCCGATCAGGTTGAGGCCGCTATTCGACCAGACACTATCCTGGTGTCACTGATGCACGTCAACAACGAAATCGGCGTGATCAATGACATTGAAGCCATTGGCAAGGTGACCCGTGAAAACAAGGTCGTATTCCACGTGGATGCAGCGCAGAGTACCGGCAAGCTGGACATTGACCTGGGTTCCATGCAGGTAGACCTGATGTCCTTTACTGCCCACAAAATTTACGGACCCAAGGGCATCGGTGCGCTTTTTGTCCGACGTAAGCCCAGGATACGAATCGAGCCGCAGATGCACGGTGGTGGTCACGAACGCGGTATGCGCTCGGGAACCCTGCCGACCCACCAGATCGTGGGTATGGGTGAGGCCTACCGTATTGCCAGGGAGGAAATGCACGAAGAGAACGCCAGGATTCTGAAGCTGCGCAACAGAATGCTGACCGGCCTGCAGGATATCGAGGAGGTCTACGTTAATGGTGACCTGGATCATCGCGTGGCTGGAAACCTGAATATCAGTTTCAACTTTGTCGAGGGCGAATCGCTGATGATGGCACTGCGGGACCTGGCACTGTCTTCCGGATCGGCCTGTACCTCGGCGAGTCTCGAGCCTTCTTATGTTCTGCGCGCGCTGGGGCTCAATGACGAGCTTGCACACAGTTCGCTACGAATCAGTATTGGCAGGTTCACCACCGAGGAAGACATTGATCATGCAGTGGGAAAAATTCATGAAGCTGTAGCGAAACTGCGTGAACTCTCACCCCTTTGGGATATGTACAAAGACGGTGTGGATCTAAGCAAAGTTCAGTGGGCAGCGCACTAATTACTGGAGAATTCAACATGGCTTATTCAGACAAGGTAATCGATCATTACGAAAATCCACGTAACGTGGGCAAGATGGACGAAAAGGACACAAACGTCGGCACCGGAATGGTTGGTGCACCGGCATGTGGCGACGTCATGCGTCTGCAGATCAAGGTGAACGATCAGGGTGTCATCGAGGACGCCAAGTTCAAGACTTACGGCTGTGGTTCGGCTATTGCCTCAAGCTCGTTACTGACCGAGTGGGTTAAAGGTCGCTCTCTGCAGGAAGCCACGGAGATAAAAAACAAGGATATCGCCGATGAGCTCGGCCTTCCTCCGGTAAAGATTCACTGTTCAGTGCTTGCGGAAGATGCCATCAAGGCCGCCATTGCCGACGTTAAAAACAAGCGTGGCGAGGGCTGACCTTGCACAGTTGCTCCGGGCTGACGAGACGGCTGTGCAGCGGTTTCAGTGAGTCGGCTCCGCACCAGGGCCGCGCCACCCCGCCATTGCGGGAATCGTAAAAATTGATGACGCACCAACAGCAGCTCAACCTTGTGTCTGTCCGGCAGGCTGAACAGACCAGGTAGCAGGAAAGTAGCAGGAAGGTAGCAGGAAAGTATCAGGAGAGCATTTAAGCAGGTTTTTTATGTCAATTTCACTTACCCCATCAGCGGCCCGACACGTCGCCGATCAGCTGGCCAGTCGTGGTCGCGGAATCGGGATACGGGTCGGCGTCAAGACGACCGGCTGTTCCGGCATGGCCTATGTTCTGGAGTTTGTCGACAAGCTTGACGTGGGAGACCAGGTTTTTGAAGAACGCGGTGTCAAGATTATCGTCGATCCCAGGAGTCTTGCCTATATCGATGGCACGGAAATGGATTACGTGAAGCAGGGTGTCAACGAAGGATTTGAATTCAAGAATCCCAATGCCAGGGGTGAATGCGGTTGTGGAGAAAGCTTCAGTGTTTGAATTTTTCCAGAGACTGACCTGGCAGAGTGCGGCGCAGCGAGAGTCGTAGCAATCCAGCGCTATAAATAAATCCGTGTTCTTTAAAGACAAAAATTATTTCGAGCTGTTTTCCATTCCGGCGAGTTTTCAGGTAGATACCAGGGAATTAACCGATTCCTACCGACAGTTGCAATCGCGATTCCATCCCGACCGTGTGGCCGGTGGCTCCGAACAGGAGAGGCTGCGTTCCGTTCAGGCAACCAGCTTGTTGAACGAAGCGTACGAAACGCTGAAATCCCCCCAGAAACGTGCCGCTTACCTGTTGTCATTGCGAGGCGTGGATGTCGAACAGGTCAGTCAGGATGACCTTTCCCCGGACCTGCTTATGGAGCAGATTGAATTACGCGAACAGCTGGAAGAGCTGCCGAGGGACGAGTCCGCCCTGGATACCCTGGAATCCTTGCGGGAGAGAGTGACCAGTCGCCAGGAACAGGGTCAGCAGAAGTTTGCCGACGCCCTGACGGCCGAAGACCTGGAAACAGCCAGGAAAAACTATTATGAAATGCAGTACTTCGCCAAACTCTCCACTGAAATAGAGTCGCTGGAAGAAGACCTGCTTGGCTACTGAAGACTACCGACAGATAAACCTGGTACATCGAATTTTATATGGCACTACTTCAAATAGCAGAACCCGGGGGAAAGCCTGCCAAGGCGCCGCGAAAGCGGGCTGTCGGCATCGACCTGGGTACAACGAATTCCCTGGTGGCAGCATCTTGCGGTGACAAGGTCGAAACCCTGCCCGACGAGAACGGCAGTCATCTGTTGCCTTCTGCCGTGCGCTATCAGGCTGCCGACGAGGCTCCACAAGTGGGTCAGTCGGCGCTGGACGAGGCGGTGAACGATCCACTGAACACGGTTATATCGGTCAAGCGATTTCTGGGCAAGACCCTGGCGGAAATTCACCGGGCCAACCCGTACCTGCCCTACGATTTCAGTGGCGACGATGACGGCAGTCAGCCGTTGATCTGGACCGCCGCCGGCGACCGCAACCCCATGGAGGTATCCGCGGAAATACTCCGGGTTCTGGCAAAGCGGGCCGAGAAATTTCTCAGCGGCCCCATCGACGGTGCAGTCATAACCGTACCTGCTTATTTCAATGATACTCAGCGCCAGCAGACACGGGATGCGGCGCGACTGGCGGAAATCAACGTATTGCGCCTGTTGAACGAACCGACCGCTGCCGCCGTAGCCTACGGCCTGGACAGCGGTGATGAGGGCAACGTCGTGGTGTTCGACCTCGGTGGAGGCACTTTTGACGTCTCGGTGCTGAGTCTGGAAAAAGGTGTATTCCAGGTGCTGGCCACCGGTGGGGACACCAGTCTCGGTGGAGATGACTTTGACCATGCCCTGGCCGACTGGATTCTGCAGCAGGCTGACAATGGCGAATCGCTGGATCCTTCACAACGTAATACGCTGCTGCGGATAGCCAGGCAGGCGAAACACGCGCTGACCGATCGCCACAGCGCGGCAGTACAGTTTGGCAACTGGCGCGGTACGATTGATCGTGAGACCTTCGCCGACCTGGTCAAACAACTGACCGACAAGACTGTCAATGCATGCCGCAGGGTTCTGCGTGACGCCGGTTTCAGGAGTGCGGATATCGATTATGTCGTGCTGGTTGGCGGGGCAACGCGAATGCCGGTCATTCGCCAGCGGGTGCAGGAATTTTTTCAGCGGGAACCGCTGGCCGATATTGACCCGGACAAGGTCGTTGCCATCGGTGCAGGAATTCAGGCCGATGTGCTGGCAGGCAACAAGTCTGGCGATGATTTTCTGTTGCTTGATGTGAATCCGCTATCCCTGGGCATCGAAACGGTAGGCGAACTGGTGGAAAAGATAATTCCCCGAAATACCACTATCCCGGTAGCAAAAGCACAGGAATTCACCACGTTCAAGGATGGCCAGACCGCCATGATGATCCATGTTGTGCAGGGAGAGCGGGAGCTGGTAAGCGATTGTCGGTCACTGGCCCGCTTCGAACTGCGAGGCATCCCGCCAATGGCGGCGGGTGCGGCCAAGGTGAGAGTGACATTCCAGGTTGACGCCGACGGCTTGCTGAGCGTCAGCGCCACGGAAACTGCCACGGGGACCACTGCCGAAATCCAGGTCAAGCCAAGTTACGGCTTGAGCGGTGAGGAAATTGAGAACATGCTGAAGTCGTCACAGGAGCATGCCAGGGAAGATATGCAGACACGAGCTCTGCAGGAGGCCAAGGTGGAAGCGCAACAGATTCTAGATGCCCTGGCGGGGGCTTTACAGTCTGATGGCCACCTGTTGAACGATGATGAAACCGAGCAGATCGGCAGGGCCGTCACGGCACTGGAATCGGCCCTCGAGGGCCAGGACAGTGGCGTTATTCACGAACTGACCGAAAAGCTGAATGCCGCTACTGCCGAATTCGCCGCCCGTCGTATGGACCGGGAAATCAGTCGTGCCCTGCGTGGTGAGTCAATTTCCACCATGGCCGACAAGTAGTCACCCGTTGCCGTGACGCCTAAATCCAGTCAGATTTAACAGACAGCAGGTTGACAGTTATGCCCAAGCTTACGTTTTTACCCCATGAATCGATCTGTCCCGAGGGAGCGACGGTTGAAGCCGAACCTGGTGTAAGCATTCTTGATGCAGCCCTGGGCAGTGGCATCCCCATCGAGCATGCCTGTGAAAAGTCCTGCGCCTGCACCACCTGTCATGTCGTGGTCAAGGAGGGGTTCGATTCTCTCGATGAAGCCTCCGAAAACGAGGAGGATTACCTGGACAAGGCCTGGGGCCTGGAACCGGAATCACGGCTCAGCTGCCAGGCCAGGGTCGCCGGGGAGGATCTTGTTATAGAGATTCCCAGGTACACAATCAACATGGTTTCCGAAGCCCATTAACAGGCGCTGCCTGTCTCTGGAGAACCAACATGAAGTGGACAGATATTAACGACATTGCCATTGAACTGGCGGACACCCATCCGGATGTCGATCCGCGGTACGTCAACTTTGTTGACCTGCACAAGTGGGTATGTGGGCTGGAAGGCTTCGACGACGATCCTCAGCGCAGCGGCGAAAAGATCCTTGAAGCCATCCAGGCAGCCTGGATCGAGGAAGCAGCTGACTGACACCGGACTGCCGGTCCGCCAGGATCGGTAAAAACCGTGTAAATCACTGCCCTTAAGCCGTATAATGCGGCCACTTTGTACACTGGATTTTCTGTGAGGAACAGACATGGCGATTGAACGTACCTTATCCATTATCAAGCCGGATGCGGTAGCAAAAAACGTAATTGGGGAGATCTACAGCCGCTTTGAGAATGCGGGTCTCAAAATCGTTGCTGCCAAAATGCTGCAGCTTAACGACGAGACCGCGGGTGGGTTCTACGCTGAACACAGAGAGCGTCCATTTTACCAGGATCTCATCGCCTTCATGACCTCGGGGCCGGTCATGGTGCAGGTTCTCGAGGGCGAGAACGCCGTATCCCTGAACCGGGACCTCATGGGTGCCACCAATCCTGCTGAAGCAGATCCCGGCACCATCCGGGCCGATTTTGCCCAGTCCATAGACGCCAACGCGGTTCACGGTTCGGATTCGTTGAAATCGGCGGAAAGAGAAGTTTCCTACTTTTTCCAGGACAGCGAAATCTGTAATCGTTCTGACCGCGAAGCAACGACGTAAACCGGATCAGGCAATGAACGCTACCGGGAAATTGAACCTGCTTGGACTGAGCCTGCCGAAAATGCAGGCTTTTTTCGTCGAGCTCGGCGACAAGCCGTTTCGCGCCGGTCAGCTCATGCGCTGGATTCATCAGCGGGGAGTCACCGACTTTGACGAAATGACCGACATCAGCAAGGCGCTGCGGGCCAGGCTTGCGGAGGTTGCGGAAATCAGATTGCCGGTAATAGTCGATGAGTTCGATTCCATCGATGGGTGTCGCAAGTGGATAATCGAAGTGGCCAGTGGCAGTCGCATCGAAACCGTTTATATCCCGGAATCCGGAAGGGGAACGCTGTGTATTTCATCCCAGGCCGGTTGCTCCCTGGACTGCAGTTTCTGCGCAACTGGCAAACAGGGATTCAACAGTAACCTGACTGCGGCGGAAATAATCGGGCAGTTGTGGTGGGCAAACAGGAAACTTGGTGGATTCGACGATCCGTCATACCGGCCGGTCAGCAATGTTGTGATGATGGGGATGGGTGAGCCGCTGCTCAATTTTGACAACGTGGTGGATACGGTAAACCTGATGATGGAAGACCTGGCCTACGGGCTGTCCAAGCGGCGCGTGACCATCAGCACGTCGGGAGTCGTGCCTGCCCTGGAGAAACTGAAGGATCATACCGATGCATCACTGGCGATTTCGTTACATGCACCCAATGATGAGTTGCGCAGCCAGATCATGCCGATCAACCGCCGCTATCCCATCAGCCAGCTGTTGAATGCGGCCAGGGACTACATTGCCAGCCTGCCGGACAAGCGCGTGCCGGTTATCGAGTATACGCTGATCGCCGGCGTCAATGATCACCGTGCCCATGCCCGGGAACTTGCCACGCTGTTAGCAGATTTCCCGTGTAAGATTAATCTGATTCCTTTTAATCCGTTTTCATTGTCTGATTACCGGACACCCAGCAGCAATGTCATGGGTAATTTCCGACAGATTCTGCAGAACGCCGGCTACACCGTTACCATACGCACCACCCGCGCCGAGGATATCGGCGCTGCCTGCGGTCAGCTGGTTGGCGAGGTCCAGGATAATACCCGGCGCAGCAGTCGACACCTGGCGAGGAACTCCGGGCCCATAATGACTGTCGAAACTCAGTGATTCGGGAAAAGACCCCGAATTACCTGTATTGTTCCGCTTCAGCAGTTAAACAAGATACCAGGTACTGACAAGGTACCAGGTTGCAGAGGAAGACTGGTCCAGGTCGGCCACTTCCTACCAGGTCAGCAGCTATGATTGGACATCGTGCTTCAGGAACAGCAAACCGCCGTCACCCGGGTCGAGGAACGATGCTGGTGCTGTGCTGCGTCGGTTTACTGCTCGGAGGCTGCGTTACCACCACGACCGGCGGTTTCAATCCGGAAGTTTCGGAAGATGAGGCCCTGGAGGACTATATCCAGCTGGCCATAGGCTACTACGAAGCGGGGGATATGGCCGGTGCGCGGCGGCACATCAACAATGCCCTGGAAATAGACAGTCGCAGTTCCGAGGTATACAACGTCCTGGCACTGGTACACCAGCGCGAGGGTGACCTGGAGCTGGCAGACCAGGAATTCCGCCGGGCAATACGCCTCGACAGCACCAATTCACGGGCGCGGAACAACTATGCCGCCTTTCTTTTCGATCTGCAGCGCTACGATGATGCCTACGCACAGCTCGAAATCGTGGCCAGCGATACAACCTATGAAGGCAGGGCCATTGCCTTCGAAAACCTGGGCCGCAGCGCCCTGCGCATGGGCAATAAAGAAGCCGCAAATCAGGCATTCCAACGGGCATTGCAGCTGAACAGCAACCTGTATGTCTCTACCCTGGAGCTGGCCCAGATCCGATTTGACGAAGGCGACTTCCAGGCAGCCAGGACGCTGTACAACCGCTACCTGACAATCAAGGACTTCTACAGTATTCCACACACGCCGAGAAGTCTCTGGGTCGGCATCCAGGTGGAAGGGCATTTCCGCAACGATGCCGCAGTTGACGGCTATGCCAGGTTGCTGTCAGCGCTTTACCAGGACTCTCCCGAGTACCAGCTTTATCAGAATTTCGTCAATGACAACTGAATCGGACAACATCGAATCGCAGGCGGAAGGCAGCGGGAAGATGACAGAATCTCCCGGTGAACTGCTGAGAGTAGAGCGCGAGCGCAGGGGCTTTTCGGAAAAGCAGGTAGCTGATCAGTTGCACATTACCATGCATTACGTGCGGGCCATCGAAACTGACACTTACGAAAAACTCCCCGGCCATATATTTGCCCGCGGCTACATCAAGAGCTATGCACTGCTGCTGGGGCTGGATGCCGACAGAATCGTGGGTCTGTTTAACGATCAGGCCGGTGATCAGGCCAGGTCTCCCCAGGCAAGAAACGCGGAATTGCAGGCCGGACGGCGCGGTGACAGGAAGTGGTGGTTACCCTGGCTGCTGGTTGCTGCACTGGCGTTTGCCTGCGGTTATCTCGTTTTCTGGGTCTATAATCGTTTTTTCATAGACTCCGGGGATGAATCCACAGTCCAGGTTCGCCATCAGGCCGTTGATGAACCGGGGAGGGCAGGGCGGCTTGACGTAGCGTCAGCCACTGTTGTTGAAAATGGACGGGACCGGCACAATGCCGCGCCGAACCGGGATATTGCCCCGGTGAACGAAAAAAACCGGCAAGACGTTATCCTTGTCTTCCCGGTAAGCTTATAATTCGGCTGCTATGAACTCCAATACGCCTATAAAACGACGCAAAACCCGCCAGATAATGGTGGGCAGCGTACCGGTTGGCGGTGATGCCCCCATTTCCGTGCAGAGCATGACCAACACCGAAACCCGTGATGTGGCTGCCACCCTCGGCCAGATCAACCGGCTGGTGGAAGCCGGCGTGGACATAGTCCGGGTGTCGGTCCCGTCAATGGACGCTGCAGAAGCCTTCAGGGAAATTCGCCGGCAGGTATCCATCCCCCTGGTGGCGGACATTCACTTCGACTACAAGATTGCGCTGAAAGTCGCGGAATACGGTGTCGACTGCCTGCGCATCAACCCGGGAAACATCGGTAGCGAAGCAAGAATCCGGGCCGTCATCGACAGTGCCAGCGACAAGGGAATTCCCCTTCGAATCGGGGTTAATGCCGGCTCCCTGGGCAAGGCGCTGCTGCGGAAATACCGTGAGCCCAATGCCGAAGCCATGGTGGAATCGGCGTTGACCCAGATAGATATCCTGGATCGCCTTGATTTTCACGATTTCAAGATCAGCCTCAAGTCGTCTGAAATTTTCATGACCTTGCAGGCATACCGGGCACTGGCGGACCAGGTGGAGCAACCGTTTCACCTCGGGATTACCGAAGCCGGCGGCCTGCGGTCGGGTACCGTCAAATCCGCAATCGGCCTGGGTGCATTGTTGATGGATGGTATCGGCGACACCATTCGCGTGTCATTGGCAGCAGACCCGGTGGAAGAGGTGAGGGTGGGATTCGATATCCTCAAGAGCCTGGGTTTGCGACACAAGGGTGTCAACCTGGTCGCCTGTCCCAGTTGTTCAAGGCAGAATTTTGACGTCATTGCCGTGGTCAACGAATTGGAAAAACGGCTTGAAGATATCGTGACACCTATCGACGTGGCTGTCATCGGCTGTATTGTCAACGGCCCGGGTGAAGCCAAGGTTGCGGAAATCGGCCTGACCGGGGCCAGCCCGGCAAACCTCGCCTATGTCGATGGCAAGCCGGACCACAAAATCAGCAATGCACAGCTGGTTGACGAGCTTGAAGCCATGGTCCGAGGTCGTATTGCCGAAAAGACCGCTGTTGATCCCGCCGATAATGACAACATTATCGCCACCGGCTAGCCTCCTGGCATTCCTTCGCTTCCAATCTGAACGGGTAACATGACAAAAATCCAGGCTATCAGGGGAATGAACGATATTCTCCCCGGTGAAACGTCAACTTGGCACTATCTGGAACGCTGTTTTCAGCAAGTAGTTCATCGCTACGGTTACCGGGAGATCCGCTTTCCCGTGTTGGAACAGACACAGCTTTTCAAACGCTCCATTGGTGAAGTTACCGATATCGTCGAAAAGGAAATGTACAGCTTTGACGATCGCAATGGTGACAACCTGACGTTGCGTCCAGAGGGTACCGCTGGCTGTGTGCGCGCCGCGGATCAGCATGGATTATTGTACAATCAGCAGCAACGGCTGTGGTATCACGGACCCATGTTCCGTCACGAACGGCCACAGAAGGGACGGTATCGTCAATTTCACCAGTTCGGTGTCGAAGCATTCGGCATGGCAGGGCCGGAAATCGACGCCGAAGTGATCCTGCTGTCAGTCCTGCTATGGCAGGAACTGGGAATAGCCGATTCGCTGACCCTGGAGATCAACAACATCGGCAGCGCCGGGGATCGAAGCAACTTTGGCGACGCCCTTGCCGGCTACCTCGGCGAACATGTCGATGCCCTTGATGGCGACAGCCGGCGGCGGCTGAAGAGCAATCCCCTGCGCATCCTGGACAGCAAGGTCCCGGCAACGCAGCAACTGCTGGAAAAAGCACCGGTGTTGACGGAATTTATCAATGAGGACAGCAAAGCACACTATGAAACACTTAAAGGGCTGTTGTTTGATGCCGGTGTGTCGTTTGTAGAAAATCCGCGACTGGTACGGGGGCTCGATTACTACAACAACGCGGTATTTGAATGGACTACCCGGGCACTGGGCGCGCAGGGAACGGTTTGTGCAGGCGGTCGCTACGATACGCTGGTGCAGCAGCTGGGTGGCAGACCCACTCCGGCGGTTGGCTTCGCCATGGGCGAGGAGCGCCTCGTCCTGCTGCTGGAAGAACTGGATGCAGTTCCCCCGGAAGCTCGTGGCCAGGTTGACATCTTCCTGGCAGTAATCGGCGAATCCGGATCGGGACAGGCGCTGCAGCTTGCCGAATCACTGCGACGTCGGTTCCCACAGTTGAGTCTGCTGGTCAACTGCGGTGGCGGCAAATACAACAGTCAGATGAAAAAGGCCTTCAATAGCGGTGCGCGCATCGCTATAGTACTCGAGCCGGATCAGGGTCAATCGGGACCGGTGAACCAGGTAAAAATCAGGACCCTGGATGATTCGAACCAGTCAGTCAGCGTGGCCGTGGACAACCTGGCCGGTACGCTCGAACAGCAATTGATAAACTATTCAACGGAAAGTACAGGTTAGGAGTTGATCGTGGCGTTACACGCAGCAGAAGAAGAAACGATAGAAGCACTGAAAAAGTGGTGGGACGACAATGGCACCGCCATAATCACCCTCGTGGCCGTGGCGGCGCTGTCCTGGGGTGGCTGGACGTTCTGGCAGAATTCCCGGGAAGCCACCATATCCGCTGCCTCCGATATTTACGAGGAAATCCTTGCCCTGGCCTCAACCGACCCTGGCGCCACGGTTTCCGAAGCCGATCGTTCGCGCATCCTGAGCCTGGCCGAACAGCTGCAGACCGACCACGGGGATTCCAGCTACGCTCATTTTGCCGCCCTGTTCGCGGCCCAGCAGGCAGTTAACAGCAATCGCCTGGAGGTAGCTGAGCAACAGCTTAACTGGGTGCTGGACAATGCCGATAGTGGGTTTTTCGGCAATACCGACCAGGGCCTGGTCCTCACGGCGACCCTTTACCTGGGGCGCGTTTTACTGGCGCAGGGAAATGCTGAACAGGCCCTGGCTCTGGTGGACAGCGTGGATCCGGGCACTTTCGAAGCACAGTTTGCCGAGCTTCGCGGCGACATTTACGTAAGCCTGGGCAGGCCTGTGGATGCCCGGGATGCCTATACTACGGCGTTGCAGTCATCGTCCGGTGCCAATACCTTTCTGCAGATGAAGCTGGATGAGCTGAGCAACGAAAGCTGATTGCAGATTTTTATGTACCCTATTCCAGAAAGTAGCGCGATGCCGAAGCTGTCAGCATATATTAGAGGTCGTCATGCGAAGTAGAATGCCCAGGTGGAGCGCCTGCCTGCTAGTTTTGTCGCTGGCAGGCTGCGGCAACCTCAATCCGCTGAACTGGTTTGCCGATGATGAGGGCGAGCAGCCGGCGGAATTGCAGGAAATATCAGCAGAGGTCGATCTGGAGAGACGCTGGTCAGTGCGCATCGGCAACGGCCAGGGTGGGCAGTACAATGAACTGACCCCGGCAGTTGAGCGGGGTCGGGTATTCGTGGCCAGCGAGGATGGTGAAATTTTCGCGATAAACATTGCCGACGGCGATACCGTCTGGCGGGTGCGCAGTAGAGAAACCATTACCGGTGGTGTCGGTGCCGGAAACGGCCTGGTTATGGTTGGCACTGAAGACGCAGAAGTGATTGTCTACAACCAGGACGACGGCAGTGAACGCTGGCGATCCCCGGTAACCAGCGAAGTGTTGTCACCTCCGCAATCCAACGGGGACGTGGTTGTCCTGCAGACCGTGGACGACAAGCTGATTGCGCTGGATGCGGAAACCGGTGAACGGCGCTGGATTTACGAGACGACCCTGCCGGTGTTGACGCTGCGCGGGACCAGTACGCCGGTGTTTGTCGATGGCGCAGTCGTTGCCGGTTTCAGCAACGGGATTCTGGTGTCCGTTAATGCCGATGACGGTATCTGGCGCTGGGAAGAGCGCGTTGCCGTGCCACAGGGACGCTACGACATAGATCGCGTGATTGATGTCGATGGTGATCTGCTGGTCGACAACAATTTAGTGCTGGCCACCAGTTACCAGGGCAACCTGATGGCTTTTGACGCGCAGACCGGACGCATTGTCTGGGGTATGGAGGCGTCCAGCTACCACGGCATGGCCCAGGGATTCGGTAATCTGTACATCAGTAATGATCGCAGTCATGTTATTGCGGTGCGCAGGAACTCCGACAATATTGTCTGGCAGAATGAAGAGCTGGATCTGCGCCAGATTACTGCTCCCACGACATTCAGCAATTACATCGCCGTGGCCGATTTCGAAGGTTACGTGCACCTGCTGTCCCAGATCGATGGCCGCATCGTGGGTCGCACCAGAGTGGACAATGACGGCGTGCGGGCCCGCCTGATAACCGGCGCCAATATGCTGTTCGCTTACGGTAACAGCGGCAGACTTACCGCCTTGGCGATACAATAGGCCCGCCTGGCCCGATTTCTAAATCCTGGGGAAAACCCATGAGGCCCGTCCTTGCCCTTGTCGGTCGTCCCAACGTCGGCAAATCCACGCTTTTCAACCGGCTGACCCGCAGCCGGGACGCCCTGGTGGCCAATATTCCCGGTCTCACCCGTGACCGGCAATACGGCCAGGGGGTTCTGGGTGAGGCCCCCTATATCGTTATCGATACCGGCGGTATAACCGGCGATGATCAGGGAATCGATTCGCAGATGGCCTCCCAGTCCCTGCAGGCCATCGAGGAAGCCGATGTGGTGTTGTTCCTCGTCGATGCCCGGGACGGGATGACCCCCATCGACACGACACTGCTGGAGCACCTGCGCCGTAAGAACAAACAGTTTCTGCTGGTAGTCAACAAGATCGATGGCCTTGATGTTGATCAGGCGATGGCTGAGTTCTACGTTACCGGGGTGGAAAACATCGCGGCGATTACCGCCACGCAGGGTCGTGGAGTCCGGAAGCTGGTGGAACAGGCACTGGACAGGCTGCCCCCGGACGACAGGGAAGGTGGTGACGACGAAGACAGTGCCGACGAGGGGATCAGGATCGCCATAGCAGGATGTCCCAACGTGGGCAAATCGACCCTGGTGAACCGCATGCTGGGGGAAGAACGGGTCGTGGTTTATGATCAGCCGGGTACCACCCGTGACAGTATAGAGATCCCCTTTACGCGCCATGGACGACACTATACGCTGATCGATACGGCAGGAATCAGGCGGCGGGGTAAGACCAGGGAAACTGTGGAAAAATTTTCCGTGGTCAAATCATTGCAGGCCATTCAGGACGCCAATGTCGTGGTCATGGTTATCGATGCGCGCAAGGGCATCGTTGAGCAGGATCTGCACCTGCTCGATTACGTTATTCAGGCAGGAAGAGGCCTGGTAATAGCGCTTAACAAGTGGGACGGCATGGAAGAGGAACAGAAGATCGGGGTAAAGGCTGAAGTGAAGCGTCGTCTTGCTTTCGCAGACTTCGCCCGGGTACACCTGATTTCGGCGAAGTTCGGCACCGGTGTTGGTGATCTCTACAAGTCGATCCATCGCGCCTATCAGTCGGCGCGAAAAGAGCTGTCCACCAATATGCTGACCCGGTTATTGCAGGACGCGGTTGCGGAACACGAGCCGCCGGTGATAAACAATAGACGAATAAAATTACGGTACGCCCATTCGGGAGGACACAATCCACCCATAATCGTGGTGCATGGCAAGCAGACCGACAAGCTGCCGGATTCCTATCGCCGTTACCTGATCAAGTATTTTCGCCAGGTGCTGGAACTGGAAGGAACACCGATCCGTATCGAGTTCAAGAGCGGAGAGAATCCGTATACGGAAAAAGAAAAAGACCTGACGCCAAAGCAGGTTGCCCGGAAGCGAAGAATTCGCAAGAACCGTGATGCCAGGAAGGCCAGGGCCTGATCATGAGAGCGGGCAGGCTGTTCTCCATAATGCTGGTACCGGGAGCAATCCTGTTATTGCTGTTTTCAACGGGCCTGATACCCCGTTACGACTCCAGGTTTTATCCATCGGGCTCACCGGCCTATATTCCGGCTGACGGCGACAGCTTCCAACGATATATCGAGGAAAACCGCCGCCGGATTCAACAGGCACTGGAAGCGCACTATTACAGCAAGGATCCGGCTCCCTTCGGACCAGCGTATCCGCTGGCAAGAGTAGTCGAAATGCGGGCACCCTTTGAACTGGGTCCGGACCCGCAACGCTGCAGTGTCGGGGACAACCGGTCCGGCAGGGGTTTCCTGCTGCTGCACGGACTTACCGATTCACCGTACCTGCTGACGGAGATCGCCCGGTCTCTGGCAGTAACCTATCCCTGCGCACGCTTCCGCAGCCTGCTGTTGCCCGGACATGGCACCGTTCCGGGTGACCTGCTGAATGTCTCACTTGCAACGTGGCAGGACCTGGTCGCCTGGGGTGTGGACAGCTTCGACGGACTGGTCAGTGAGCTGTTCCTGGTGGGTTATTCCAACGGCGCCAGCCTTGCCGTCGACTATGTCGTCAGCAATCCGGAGGAACCGGCTGTCAGCGGGCTGATCCTGCTTTCCCCCGGAATGGCTGCCGCTTCAGCCGGGATTGCCATCGCTCCCTATCTCAGACACGTGATGCGCTGGATTGCCCGCGGCGAGGACCGGGATCCGGCAAAATACGATTCCCTGGCCACCAACGCGGCCGCGCTTTTTCATGAAATTACCGCCGGCTTGCCTGATACCGCGGATGGTTTGCCTGGCCGGCCGGTGTTCATGGCCATGAGTGGTGAGGACACTACGGTGGACACGGCGTTTGCCGCAGACTTGTTCTGCAACTGGACGGCTGCCCAGCGGCGTCAGCTGATCTGGTACCGCAGTGCTGCTACGGCCGCGGCACCGGAATCCCACTGTCAGGGCATAAACGTGGTGGATGTCGATCCAGCCGACGAACGGTTCCTGAGCCATTCTCATGTCAGCATTACCATGCCTCCGGAAAACGAACACTATGGCATTGACGGGAACTACCCGGTCTGCACCAGTTACCGCGATGACGAGGTACTGTTTGCCCGGTGTCAGGAAGACAATGACACTACCGCGTACGGAGAGACTTCCCTGTTGGACGAAGAAGGATTCTATGAGGGCAGGCTGGTTCGTCGTGCCTCGTTCAATCCGCTTTACCATGAGCTGATCGCCTCTCTGACCTGCTTTGTAGATGGAGATTGCCACCGGAGTATATTCTGAGCACGCCAGCAAAATGAAAGTTACACTTGATACCATAGAGCAGGCGAGCAGACGCCTGGATGGCAAAGCAGTGGTCACGCCACTACTCAGCAGCCAGGAACTGAATCGCCAGGTAAACGGCGAAATCCACTTCAAGCCGGAAAACCTGCAGAATATAGGTGCTTTCAAGTTCCGTGGGGCCTACAACAGGCTGAGCCGGTTCAACGATGACCAGCGACAGACCGGTGCCGTGGCTTTTTCGTCGGGCAATCATGCCCAGGGTGTGGCGCTGGCAGCCCGGCTGCTGGAAATGCCTGCAACTATTGTCATGCCCAGGGATGCCCCGGCGGTGAAAATCCAGGGCACCAGGGCTCTGGGCGCCAATATTCGTTTCTACGACCGCTGGAATGAATCAAGAGAGGAAATTGCTGCGGATATCGCGGAGCGGACCGGCATGGTGGTGGTTCCCGCGTTTGACGATCCGGACATCATTTCCGGTCAGGGTACCTGCGGTCTTGAAATTGTGCAGCAGATGCAGGCCCAGGGTAAAACACCGGAGGTGATCGTCTGCCCGGTGGGCGGAGGCGGACTCATGGCCGGGGTCTCCACGGCGGTGAAAAGCCTGGTACCCGATGTGACAATTTACGGCATTGAACCGACGGGCTTTGATGACCATGTTCGCTCGTTTGCCAGTGGTCGGCGTGAACGGATTGCAGGGTCTCCGGAGTCGATTTGCGATGCTCTGCTGGCGGCAACGCCAGGCGAGCTGACCTGGGAAATCAACAGCCGCTTGGTAGATGGCTTCCATGCCGTCAGCGATGACCAGGTTCGGAAGGCCATGGCGTACGCGTACTATCACTTGAAACTGGTTGTAGAACCAGGCGGGGCGGTGGCCCTTGCCGCTGTTCTCTCCGGGGACATAAAGGTGGAGAAGCAGCGGGTCGTGATCATACTGTCGGGGGGCAACGTCGATCCCGGCCTGTTTCATCGATGCATCGGCGAATAGTTCCGCCCGGCCCGGGCCAGGAACGATAAAAAAATCAGCCAGGAAACGGCCTTGAAAAAGATTCTTATTTTGAAAACCGGTTCAACGGTAAAGCCGCTTCGTGACCGGGGCGAGGACTTTGAGGACTGGATTATTGCCGGTTGTGAACTGCCGGCGTCGTGGTTCGAGACCATCGAGGTATTCACCGGGGAGTCCATGCCAGTACCCGACAGGGACAGGTGGCTGGCTGTAATCGTGACCGGTTCGCCGGCGTTTGTGACGGACCGGGAGCCCTGGAGTGAAGCAGCTGCACGGTTCCTTCGCAGTGCCGTTCAGCTTGATATTCCCATACTGGGAATCTGCTATGGTCACCAGCTGCTGGCTCACTGCCTGGGTGGCAGGGTGGGTGATCATCCGCGGGGGCGGGAAATCGGTACGGTAGTCATTGACCTCAACGCAGCTGGCCGCAAGGACCGACTTCTGGGTGATTTGCCGGCCTGTTTCAAAGGGCAGGTCTCCCACAGTCAATCAGTGCTGGAAATGCCGCCCGCGGCAATTCTCCTGGCCGGAAGTGAATTTGAACCGCATCAGGCTTTCCGGATAGGAGAACGTGCCTGGGGCGTTCAGTTTCATCCGGAGTTTTCGGCTTCCGTGGTCAGGGCGTATATCCAGGATCGCCACCAGCAGCTTCTGCAGGAACACCTTGACCCCCGGCGGCTCAGTGAAACCGTTGAACCCACGCCGGAAGCAGCTTCATTGCTGGCCAGATTTGTTCAGCTGGCCACTGCGGACAGCACGGCGGCGAAAGTATCCTGCTGAGCGACGGCCGGCGGAGCTGGAATCAGCCCCCGGTGGCATCCGCGTGGGCGTCGTTAACCAGGTCAACCAGCCTGGTTACCGTGCTGAAAGTGGACAGGTCGCCATTGATAAACACGGTAGGTGTACCGCGAACTCCCGCCTGGGTGCCGCCGCGCTGGTCATTGCGAACTTTCTGGATCACTTCGTCCGACTCCATGTCGGCGTGCAGCTGATCGATATCCAGGTTCAGTTCCCGGGCGTAATTGTCAAATTCTCCAACCGGATCACTGGAAGGAGCCCAAAGTGCCTGGTTGAGAAAAAGAAAGTCATGCATCTCCCAGAAGCGGTTCTGCCTGGCAGCCGCCTCGGCATAGAGCGAGGCTGTCCAGGCATTGGGATGGGTGTCAGTGATCGGATAGTGGCGGAATACCAGGTGTGCTCTGTTACTGATAGTGGGCCAGGCCCGTGACATCAGCAGATTCTCCTGGGCACAGGCGGGACACTGAAAATCGGCATAGACGGTGATGGTAACCGGACTTGTCGGATCGCCGCGAATGTGGTCATTATCAGCGAGTTCAACCGGTGAGTAAGTCGGGCCCTGGGAGAGAAACGTGAACAGCACCAGCAGCACGAAAACCGGTGCCACCACGTAGGTCCCGATTTTGATCAGCAGTTGTCGGTTCTGCTGTTTGCGAGCTTCTGCCTCCTGTTTCTGCTGTTTTTTCAGACGCTGCTGTTCTCGCTTGTTCATGATTTACTCCGCAAAGAATTCGGTCGGACGATCTGGCGGTTACTATAAACGGAATCCGTGTTTCGTTCAAAAATCAATAGTCAGGGGCAGTGGTTTGCCTGGTATCGGGAAGAGGCATTCACTGCGCGCTGCGGTATACGGTCCCGGGTCTGTGTCGGGTGATGTCAGACAGGTCATCTATCCAGAACATCGACTGCCGGTGAAAGTGGTCGGTAAAACTGATTGCGCGGTTTCGCGCTACTGGAAGGACTGAAAAACGTACCCGGCATAAACCACTTTAAGAGCAATATGAATGGCCTGATCCTGGTGCAGCGACAGGAACCGCTCGCACTTGAGAAAGTCGACGGCCCAATGAGTCAGTACTTCCACCAGGCCGAGCACGACGTTGTCGGTTACCAGAAAGACGATGCCGCCATGAATCATGGCATGGCCTGTCATCCAATAGCTCCAGTGGGGGAACAGGCTTTGCGTGTCGCTGTGAATAATATTGTTGCGATTCTTGCCGCGGCCCATGGCTTCAGGCTGCAGGACAAAATCGGCCAGGGCATGACCCGCCAGTAGAAGAAATAGTGTTTCAATAAACAGCATTTTGATTTTCCGGTCTGCTTTCTGATCGGCCCGGTCGAATTGCCAGTTTTAAAAAGTGTGTTGTGGCGCGGAAACAAGGTGTTTCGGCTGTACTGTCTCACGCACAGGGAAACAGCAACTGGAACCACCGCACAATTGGCTTTAATACGTTGATGACTGTGGTGAAATTGCAATCGGGTTCACAACACAAATGTGTGGTACGCCGAGCATCATATTCCCGTCGCTGAACAGATTCAGCCGCCTGGAGGAAGTACGCGTCGCAGCTGTGACGGAAGTCAATTTTTCTGCCGGCAATAAGGTGGGATTTCATGGCCGGGCTTCGGTTTTATCGCCTGTTTACTGCAGCAAGACGACCGTTGCCCAGGCTGGCCGAACCAGGTTAACGATATTCATACCCAGAAATACGCCAGGTGGAACATTTATTTTGTGAATTTATACTAATGGGTTTGGAGGCAGTGGGCTTGCCTTGCAGTGGCGCCCGACAGACTCCCGCGGAGCACATCCACAATTAATCAGAGGATCCCAGGTCTGGATTCTGTTTGCCGGTATCCGGCTGCGTGTTGATCACCTCCGACTCGATGGTGCCCCGGTGCAGTTTCGTCACCAGGCGATCGCCGACGGCCAGATTCTTCGCATCACGCAGCAGCGTATCGTCATCCCGATAGGTGATACTGAATCCCCTGGCCAGCGTGTTCAGTGGATTGACCGCATTCATATTGCGCACCAGCTGGTTGAGGCTTTTCTGCCGTTCCCGTATCGCCACATGCATGATGCGGTGAAGTCTCGCTTTCAGAGTCCGGGTCGTGCGCTGCATGCTGAGAATCGGTTGCCTGGGAGATCGGGATAGCAGCGTTCTGTGAAGTTCGCTCAGGGCTGTCCTGCGGCGCTGGAATTGCCAGTGGAGTGACCGCTTCAACCGGCCTTCCAGCAGGTCCAGGGTCTGGGCATATTCCTGCAGTCGGCGTCCGGGATGCTTCAGCTGTCGGGTTACCCAGTGAACTTTCTGGTTCGCCTGTTTCAAGGCGCGGATCATGGCAGCGGCAAGCTGTTGTCGCCGACCACCCAGGGTCGCCAGGATGTCCTGCAGGTCCGGGCTGAGCAGCTCGGCCGCCGCTGATGGCGTAGGCGCTCGCAGGTCGGCAACCAGGTCGGCGATGCTGTAGTCGATTTCGTGTCCCACGCCGCAGACCACGGGCAGCTGACTGGCGTGGATGGCCCGGGCAACAGATTCATCGTTGAATGCCTGCAGGTCTTCAAGAGACCCGCCGCCCCGGGCCAGTAGCAGGGCGTCGAACCCGCTGTGTTCTGCCAGCCTGTTGGCCCGGGCGATGGCACTGACCAGCTCTGCGGGCGCTTCCCTGCCCTGAACTGCGACCGGCAGCAGGGTGAGCCGGATAGCAGGGAAGCGGCGACGAAACACGGTCAACAGATCACGGATGGCGGCCCCCGTTGGTGAGGTGACTATCGCTACGTGGCGGCAGTGGCGTGGTACCGGCTTTTTCAGCACGTCATCGAACAGTCCCTCGTCAGCAAGTTTGGCCTTGAGCGCTTCAAATGCCCGGCGCAGGGCGCCATCACCGGCTTCTTCCATGTCATCGGCAATCAGCTGGTAGTCGCCCCGGGCTTCATAAAGGCTGAGTCGGCCCTTTACCAGGACCCGCAAGCCGTTTTCCGGTCGGAACCGCACCCTGCGGTTACTGTTGCGAAACATGGCGCAGCGCAACTGTGACTTCTCGTCCTTGAGAGTGAGGTACCAGTGTCCGGAAGAGGGCGTGCTGAAATTGGAAATTTCACCTTCCACCAGAACCGCAGGAAAATGTCCTTCCAGCAAGGAACGCGCCATGTGATTGAGACTGCTTACCGAGAGTACCCGGGTACGTCCTGGTCCGGCACCGGTCGGGTGCTCAGTGACGAATGAGTCTGCAGGCTTCATCGGGACAGTGTAGCGTACCGGGCCGGGGAGGCACAGCCCGGTCGGCAGAGCCCCGGAAGCAATGTCGACCGGATTCAGCTGAATGGGTTGAAGCAGGTTCACATCAAAGGAGATTTCATAGTAACCTGCACCACGCTCGGCCTTCTGCGAGGGCAGACCGGTCGTGACAAGGACACCAGGAACAACAAAAAACGCTACGAATACTAAAGACGACAAAGGGTATTACTATGAGAACTCTGATAACCATGCTGGCAGTTTCAATCGCTTTACTGGGAACCGCAGTCAGCGCGCTTGATATCTCGGCACTGAACGCGGCATTGTCCAACGCCCCCGGCCGGCCGGATGCCGACAAGGCTCGTGATGCCGGCAGAAAGCCCGCAGAAGTGCTTGATTTTCTTGGTGTCGAACCGGGCATGACCGTAGTCGATCTGATCGCGGCAGCCGGTTACTACACCGAAGTACTGTCCCATGCCGTGGGATCATCAGGGACGGTTTACATGCAGAATTCACCGGCTTCCCTGACCGGAAACCGTGGTGAACGGACCGCGGCGGCCATCGATGAGCGACTTGCCAATAACCGTCTGGCCAATGTCAGGCGCCTGAACCGCGACCCTGCGGACCTGGGTCTGCCGGATAACTCCCTGGACGCGGCGGTTATCGCCCTGGAATTCCATGAATTTTACCGTTCGGACAACCCGGATGCAGTGGCCGAATTTCTGGCAGAGATGCGCCGCGTGCTGAAGCCCGGCGGTGTTCTGGGTGTGATCGATCACGCCGGGTACCCGGTTTACGATCCAGGCCCTCTGCATCGAGCCCTGGAAGCCCAGGTGGTAGCCGATGCCCAGGCGGCAGGCTTCTTTGTCTCCGCCAGCAGCCCGCTGCTGGAAAATCCGGATGACGACCGCAGCCTGGCGGTTTTCGATGGCAGCATTCGCGGTGCCACCGACCGGTTTGTCCTGCGCCTGGTCAATTGAACCCGGCATGTCCGGCGGCTGGCGCTGGCGCCAGCTGCCGGACATCCGCTTCACCGGTTATTCAGTAGCCCGGTTATTGAGCCGGAATACGTAAAGCGCGTTGTGCCCATCGGGGCTGACCAGTTCCGGTGCCAGAAAATCACCGATACGCCAGGGGCTTCCTCCCTGGCGCCCCGACGGGATGGCAATAAACTGCTCACCGTCAATCTCGAAGGAAATCGGAAACCCCTGCACCGATGTCGCCAGGCGCGTCTGCCACAGCGTCTCGCCGGTGCTTACGTCCAGGGCGTGGACATAGCGATCGTAATCGCCGATAAAGACCAGTCCGCCACCCGTTGTCAGGGCGGCAGTGAGAAACGGAGCCCGTTGCTCGATACTCCAGGTCTCGTCCAGAGTTTCCACATCGTAGGCAGCCAGTTTGCCAAACTGGCCGTTGGTGCCGGGCATTTCCATCCAGGTACGGTCGCCCTGGTTGCCGCCGGAACCGATTTCGAAAGACGTGGCCCGGGGAGACATGTCCATGCAGGACTGGCTCAGGGGAATGATCAGTTGCCGGGTGGCGGGATGATATCCACTGGACTGCCAGTTGTGACCTCCAGCCGTTGATGGACACACCGACAGCCACTCGCCGATCTGCATATTGCGAATATCCTCGCGGTAACGCACTTCCCCGGTTTCGATATTCACCTGGTCGAAGATATTCTGGTAGACCGTCTGTTTGAGTCCGAGAAACTGGCCGGTGCGTCGATCGAGTTTCCAGAGGATACCGCTTTTACCGATGGTAAGCAGGTAGGGTTCACCGGCGACGTCCACCAGCACCTGTTCGAATGCTTCGTCCATGTCCAGGGACTCTCCCGGCACATGCTGTCGGTGCCACACCAGCCTGCCGTCATGGGGATCCAGGGCCAGGGTGGAATTGGAGTACAGTGCCGCGTCCTCCGTGGTCATACCACGGCTGGCCGCCATCCAGGGCTTGGCCTGGGCGGTACCGAAAAAGACCAGTCCCAGGTCCGGATCCCAGCTGCCGGTCATCCATACGTCCACGCCGCCACGAAATTCCAGCGGCAGGCCGCCCCACGAATCGTCGCCGGGTGCGCCCGGTTGAGCCACGGTATAGGTGCGCCACAGTTCCTCTCCGGTCAGGGCGTCATGACCGGTAATAAAGCAGCTATCGGCATAAAATCGCTGACAGCCGTTGATGCCATTGACCAGGATGCCATCGGCAACAATGGGGCCGCTGCTGTTTGTGTAGCCCTTGCTGTCATCGGCGATCTCGGTGTCCCAGCGAACCGCGCCGGTGCGGGCATCGAGAGCAACCAGGTGAGCATCGGTGGTGGCCACGTACACCAGGTCCTGCCAGAGCGCCAGGGTCCGGAGGTTGCCGCCCTGGCGTCCCTCTTCGGGAAATTGCCGTCGGTATTCCCAGAGCAGCGTGCCGTCCCGACCGTCCAGCGCCTGAATTACATTGCCGAAATTGGGGATAAAGACGACGCCGTTTCTCACCAGTGGCGCCGGTTGGCTGCGGCCCGGTTCCATGCCCCACACCCAGGCCAGCGTCAGGTCCTGGACATTGTCCCTGTTGATCTGGTCCAGCGGGCTGTACCCCTGGCTCTGCGGCGTGCGCCGCCAATAGAGCCAGTCTGCTGCCGGGGGGTTGACCAGTTCCGCAGCCGTCACGTTCCGGTATTCATCGACGGGTCGGAACGAGCGGGACAGCGCGGCTTCGGTACGGTATACCGTGGCGAATTCCGGGGACCGGTTGCGGGATTGCGGCGACGGTACCGTACCCGGTCGCCCCGGGGTCGGATAGCGAACCACGCCGGGAGCGCTGTTTACCGGAACGGCAGCCACGGAAACAACTCCCGGCGACTCGAAGGTCAGTGCCGTTGACGTGGCTGCGACTCCGTTGGCGCGGAGCAGATAGGCCGCGATGCTGGCATACTCGGCCCGGGAAAGCGATCCGGGAGCCTGGGGGGGCATGGTCTCACGGAGCCGCTCCAGGAGATCACTGATCGGGCGGGGGCCCCAGTCGTTGAGGAAATTCGCACCTCGTAACGCCGGTGACTCGAAGGCACCCTGCAGATCGGGTTGATGGCAGGTGGCACACGCTGACTGATACAGCTGTTCGCCCTGTTCGGCCTGGGCGGGGAGAAAGCCTGCCTGTCGGGCAGCGTTCGCCTGGGCCAGCGCTTTTCCGGCCGGGCCTGCCAGCAGCAGGATAACGGCAAGCAGTATACCGGAATGACGATAGGCTGTTTTCATTGTTCCGATCCCAATCGCAGGGTTTCCTGGCTGGCGCGCCTGGCATCCACAGCCCTGGCAAACTGCTCTTCGTTCATGTAGGTGATGCCAACCCAGGCGTGACTCATTTCATCGACGCCGCGGCGACCGAAAACCACCCACTGGTTGGGATCCGGGTTCAGCGGGTTGTTGGCGGTGTTGTCGAAGACCGAGGTGAATTGCAGTACCGTACCCCTGGGCAGCAGTGGCTTGGTATCATCGGCGTACAGGTAGGATATCTGCCAGTTGTGGTTGTACTTGTTAACCTGGCTGAGTACTTCCTTGCGTCCATCCGGGTAGATGGCTTCCATAGTCATAACCTTGCCGCGCATGTGCAGGTGAGGCCGGAAACTGTGCAGCGTGGCCGGAGACTCCAGCACGTGGGTTCCCTGCAATACCTGGTAACCATGGGGAGGAATCAGGATATCCTGTCCCCGGGCCATGCCGTTTCTGCCGTCCACGCGCATCAGCACTTCACCAACTGTTTCCAGCTCCGGTCTCTGACCGTCCGGGTAAAACCACAGGCCCACTTCCACGACATCGTCGTCACCTTCAACCCCAACCGGAAAATAATGCAGGTTCCAGGCAATGGTCCCCCGGGGCGGGACTCGCATCCCGGTTCCTTCCGGGTATATTTCCCAGGCCTTGCCGACACCGTACCGTGACAGTGCTACCTGGCGCCTTCCTCCTTCGGGTATGAGTACTGCATGTCCATGGTGGACAACTTTTTTACCCAGGGGGTAAGACGGTTTGAATTCGGCGGCGCGTAACCAGCGTTCGCTCTCCAGGCCCTCAAACTTAACCTCCGGCATCCACCACTGATCCTGACCATTGGCAATTACATCGTAGGGCGCGGACCTGATTACCAGGTCCGGTGGGCCAAGCTGATCTTCCAGCTGCCAGTCAGCACCGGACAATATTTCCACAGCTGGCGGCAGGTCCGCCGGATCGCCCCGCAGCGTACCGCCATCCACCCAGTCGGCGATCACCCGGATCTCCTCGGTAGTGAGCGATATGTCGTTTTTGTAGCGCTGGATGCCGGTGGTCCGGTCCAGGTGCCAGGGAGGCATTATTCCCCGGGTTACACGATCCCTGATCAGGGCGGCAAACGGACGGACCTGCTCGAAGGCCATAAGCGGCATGGGTCCGATGCCCTGCGGATTGTGACAGCTCTGACATTTCTGCTGCAGTATGGGGGCGACATCCCGGGAATAGGTCGGCGGATCCTGGTGTTGGCCCCAGGCAGTGTTGCTGCAGAACAGCACGGTCAGAACTGGCAGCAGGCTACCGAGGCGATAGCACAGTCCGAATGCCGGTCGCCGGGCCGAGGGCAGAGATTTCTGGTTCATGAGACGTTCCTCGAAAGTGGCAGGTGTCAGTCAGATACACTGACATGAAACCAGGCGTTGCTGTGACAGCAATAGAATTCAAATGCCGAAACGCTGTCGATGGATTGCAGACGGACTACGTACTCGCCCGGAATTTCAAATATCGCCGTCACCGCAGCCGGTTCGTTACCGGTCTGAATCTCGGATTCGGCAATGTCAAAGTGGACGTTGCCCGGACCGCTGTGTTTTGACCAGCCGGTCCACACTCGGGAGTCCGGGTGCTCTATCCAGGCGCGCAGGGTGACATCTTCGCCGGCAACTGCCTGGATCTCGTCCTGGCTGTGGATGCCGTTGCGTCCCCGGGCTCCGTCGCCGTCGGGGACCAGCCTGATGAGGGGAGCGATGTCACCGCGTCCATCGGAAGCGGGTTCATCCAGAATGTATGCCGGCAGGATATGACCAGGTACGCTAAGGGTTTCGCCATTGCTGGTCAGGCTCCAGACTATGGTGTCTTCGCGACCAAAATCGTCAGGCACACGGATGGTGAATACACAGAATCTACGGCGGTAGCGTGGCGGCAGGGGTTCAAAGTGGGTTGGCAGCAGCGCCTTGAACCGGTTGTCGCTCAAGTGATTGGCATCCCCGGCAGGGATGTCCAGCGACTGCCGGGTATTCAGATTGAAATAGCCGAAACACAGGGTCCGGCTGCCGTCATCATTGGGAAACCAGCCGTCAAACAGCGGCACCACCGGCTGGCCCCGGGGACGGATGACCTCGGCGGACCAGACCTGTTCGGCCAACTCGATGGCCTGTGCATGACCCGGTGTCGGGAAGCAGACCATATCGACCAGGCAGGCTGATACCAGGCAGAGTCCCGGCGCAACCGATGACCGGAGTACGCGCTGTAAATAAGTTATCATCTGATCGAGGTTTGTTGTATAAGTTTCTGAAACTTAAGTTTATTGTAGACCTCTGTATAGACTGCTTCTGCCTGCTTGCGAACCTGGCAGCTGGTTCGCCTGACTCCTTGGCCAGAATCGATGTTAATTGATCATGCCGGCTTTGTCATGCTCGCCGGCCACCGGTGGACACTGCCGGCTATGGTACACTCTGGAGCCATTGTCGCAGTAAAAATAATAAGAGTGTTTATCATGCTTTCAGCAGACTTTCCCCGATTGTTCCTCCCGGCTTTTACCGCCATCCTGGTCTGGTTTTCTGCCCAGGCCCTGCTGTGGTCCGGCGACGTGCAGGCCCAGCAGGGTGCCCCGGCCGGACAGTGGCCATCCTATGGCGGTGACAACGGCCATACCCGCTACTCTCCCCTGGCGCAGATACACGCCGACAACTTCGACGCCCTGGAAGTCGCCTGGCGGTTCCGCACCGACAATCTGGGACCGCGACCCGAGTATCGGTACCAGTCGACACCGCTGGTGATTGACGGCGTGCTTTACAGTACCGGCGGCAGCCGCCGGGCAGTGTTTGCCCTGGACGCACGAACTGGGGAATTCAAGTGGGTTTTCAGTATCGACGAGGGTGAGCGTGCCGAGAATGCACCGCGACAGCTTTCCGGCCGTGGCCTGGCGTTCTGGCAGGACGGCGAAGACCGGCGCGTGGTGTACGTCACCCCGGGATACCGGATGGTTGCCCTGAACGCCGCCACCGGGCGACCGATTCCGGATTTCGGTATCGACGGTGTAGTCGACCTGAAGCAGAATGCTGATCAACAGATAGATCCGGTGACCGGGGAAATCGGTCTGCACGCCACGCCCGCAATCGCCGGGGACGTGGTAATCGTGGGTGCAGCCCATCGGACTGGCGGAAATCCCCGCAGCCGGGAGAACGTGAAAGGATTCGTGCGCGGCTTCGATGTCCGTACCGGTGAGCGACTGTGGATTTTTCACACCATCCCGTTCCGAGGCGAGTACGGCTACGAATCCTGGCTGAACGGATCAGCCGACTATACCGGTAACACGGGTGTGTGGGCGCAGATTTCCGTGGACGAAGAACTGGAAACCGTCTACCTGCCGGTGGAAGCAGGAACCGGTGACTATTACGGGGCATACCGGCCGGGAGACAACCTTTTTGCCGAGTCACTGGTGGCCGTGGACCTGTATACCGGCGAGCGAAAATGGCATTACCAGCTGGTGCACCATGGAATCTGGGACAATGACATTCCCTGCGCACCGATCCTGATTGATATCACCGTGGATGGTCGGCCGGTGAAAGCGGTGGCGCAGCCGACAAAACAGGCGTTTCTTTACGTGTTTGATCGGGTAACCGGTGAACCGATCTGGCCAATTGAAGAACGGCCCGTGCCCGCGGGAGAGGTGCCCGGTGAATGGTATTCACCTACTCAGCCCTTTCCAACCAGGCCTCCGGCATATGATCGGCAGGGCGTGACGGTTGATGACCTGGTGGACTACACGCCGGAACTGCGGGCCAGAGCCCTGGAAATTGCCAGCTGGCACAAGCCGGGCCCGCTGTTTACACCGCCGGTGGTCAGTGATATTAACGGGCCACTCGGCACACTTATGGCACCATCCACGGGAGGTGGAACCAATTGGCCTGGGGGTTCGTTCGATCCGGAAACAGGTATTCTGTATGTCTCGTCCAACAGTTCCGTGATCAGTCTCGGCCTGGTGCCCCCGTATCCAGGTCAGTCGGATATGGCCTATATTCAGGGAAGCGCCGTGACCGGACCACGAATCACCGGAGGTGCCGGCTCGCAGGCAGGGGGTGGCCGCAGTGCCTTCGCGTCCGAGGAGCGGGAACAGCCGCGTTCCACCCGCGGAAATCCACCCCGCAGTCTGCTGGTTGAGGGCCTGCCGCTGTTGAAGCCACCCTACGGGGTGATCAGCGCTATCGATATGAATCAGGGCGAACTGCTCTGGTCCATACCCCATGGTGCGACTCCCGATCGGATTCGCAACCATCCGGCCCTGCAGGGCCTGGAAATTCCGCGCACCGGCCAGGGTGCCTCGGTGGGCACGCTGGTGACCGGTTCACTGCTGATCGCCGGTGAAGCAGAGGAAACCACGGGAAGTGATGGACAGCGTTCAGCCTGGCTGCGAGCCTATGACAAGCGCAGCGGAGAAGAAGTGGCCGCCCTGCGGTTGCCGGCACCCCAGACCGGCTCGCCGATGACATACAGCGTGGACGGCGTACAGTACCTGGTCCTGGCAGTCAGTGGCACCGGTCATCCCGGTGAACTGGTGGCCTACCGGGTGCCCTGATCACCGGCGAAGACAGAGTATTTTCATAATTGATCAGAGGTTCCTCACGCAGAGGTTCCCTGGCATAAAGTGGCAACGGAGAAGACGATGAGAAATTTGGCAACGAGACTGGGCGTTCTGCTCCTGGCGACGATTGCAACACCCGGCCTGGCCCAGACCGACACTGTTGCCGGGGAGGCCGGGGATATCGAAATCACTCCCCTGATTCACTCCAGCGTACAACTGGTTTACCAGGGCCGCGTAATCCAGGTCGATCCCTGGGACCGGCTTGGATTGCCAGGAGCGTTGCCGGCGGATCTGATTCTGATTACTGACGACGTCGGGCACCACCTGGATGTTGGCGCGGTGGAGAAACTGCGCAAGCCCTGGACACCGGTGGTGATAGCGGCCAACGGGCAGTCCCGTATCCCTCATGGCCGGGTTCTGGCCAATGGCGAGCGTACCAGCGTGGCCGGATTCAATATCGAGGCGGTTGCCGCCTACGACATCATCCCGGGAGAACCCTCGCATCCCAAGGGTGAAGCCAATGGCTACGTGGTGGAGCTGGGGGGCAGGCGTCTCTATTTTGCCGGCGTTACCGAGTGTGTTGACGAAGTGAAGTCGCTGGTGGATATCGACGTGGCCTTCCTGCCCATGAATGTCCCGCTGGGACGCATGACGCCGGCCGCAGTGGCGGATTGCGCCAGGCAGATTCGACCGGACGTGATTTACCCGTATCACTATGATCAGGACTATGCCCGGCGGGCACTGAACCCCGACTACCAGGGAGCCGGCCTGCCGGGTGGCCTCACCGTTGCGGACACGTTACGCGTGCTTCAGGAAGAGCTGGCCGGCAGCGGGATAGAAGTGAGGGTGGGGAATTTTTATCCACCGCTGGATTGAGAGTTATACCCGGCGGATCAGCCAGTGGCACCTTGCGGCCTGGTTGTTGCATCTGGGGACCATGACGCAACATGAGGCCCGGCCCGACTGTCCGCATTCATAGCCTGGAATCCGGAACCAGTTGCCAGGCACGTTCGTGGACGTAATAAATAAAGAACTTGAGAAAAAATTCGATACTGCCGATCAATGCCGCCGTCATCACTTCACCGACGACAAGAAAAGCGATGGTGGCGGTGGTCAGGGTTGCCAGCACGCGCCATGAAAATGCCTTGGCCAGGCTGCGCAGGCGGGATTCCCGGCGGGGTAATGTCGCCGGTTGAGGTATGCCCATGGTCAATTTTCCTCCAGTGTGGCGAGTATCCTGGCAACACAGTCATCCACCGACAATTCCCCCGTGGGCAGCGTAATTTCAGCAGCTTCCGGGGGCTCATAGGCGCTGTCGATACCGGTGAAGTTGGGCAGTTCGCCCTTGCGCGCTTTCTTATACAGGCCTTTGGGGTCACGCTGTTCGGCAACTTCCAGCGGAACGTCCACGTAGATCTCGACGAATTCACCCGGGTCGAACAGTGACCGGGCCATGTCCCGCTCCGAGCGGAATGGCGATATAAAAGCGGTCAGCACCACGAGCCCGGCATCCACCATCAGCCGGGCGACTTCGGCGATGCGGCGAATGTTTTCAATCCTGTCGGCGTCGGTAAAACCAAGATCCTTGTTCAGTCCGTGCCGCACATTATCGCCATCCAGGATATAGGTTCTGACGCCTTTACGGTGCAGCGCCTGTTCCACGGCGTTGGCCACCGTGGATTTGCCGGATCCGCTCAGTCCGGTAAACCAGAGTACCCGGGGGAGGTGACCGTTCAGCCGGGTGCGCGCGGCCTTGTCCACGGTCAGCGCCTGACGATGGACGTTGTCGGCACGTCGCAGGGAAAAATTGATCATACCGGCGCCCACGGTGGCAAAGCTGTAGCGATCAATCAGTACGAACGCTCCCAGGTCTTTGCACTGCCTGTAGGGCTCGAACGGAACAGGCTGGTCCAGACTGATGGTGACCTCGCCGATATCGTTGAGACCCAGCGAGCGGGACTGCAGTTTTTCAAAGGTATTGATGTTGTACTTGTACTTGATGTCAGTGATGGTGGCGTTGACACGCCGGGTGCCGATCATCAGCCAGTAAGAACGACCGATAAAGCCGGCTTCGCTATCCATCCACACCAGGGACGATTCGAACTGATCGGAAACTTCACAGGGTGCATCCGCTGCAACAATGACGTCGCCGCGACTGATATCAATCTCATGGTCAAGGGTCAGGGTGACGGATTGATCGCTGACGCCTTCCTCCAGTTCCGCGGAGAAAAGCATGACCGTCTCGATATTGGCCAATTCCCCCGAGGGCAGCAGGCGGACGGCATCGCCGGGGCTGATGCGACCGCTGACAATCTTTCCGGCATAGCCGCGGAAATCGGCACTCGGTCGATTGACCCACTGGACCGGAAAGCGGAACGGGGCATCCTGGCGCAAACGGGATACCTCCACGGTCTCGAGATAACCCAGCAGGGTGGGGCCCTGGTACCAGGTCATCCTGCCGGAACGTTCCACCACGTTGTCTCCCAGCAGGGCCGAAACCGGTATCGGAGTGACGCTGGCAAATTCGAGATTAGTGGCAAATTCACTGTAGTTGGTGACGATATCGTCAAAGTTTGCCTGGTCGAAGTCGACAAGGTCCATCTTGTTGACGGCGAGTACGACGTGCCTGATGCCCAGCAGCGAGGCAATAAACGAATGCCTCCGGGTCTGGGTCAATACGCCACGGGTGGCGTCGATGAGGATCACCGCCACCTCTGCGCGGGATGCCCCGGTAACCATATTGCGGGTAAATTGTTCGTGGCCCGGCGTGTCGGCGACGATAAACTTACGTTGATCGGTGTTGAAATAGCGGTAGGCGACGTCGATGGTTATTCCCTGTTCGCGCTCCGCGGCCAGGCCGTCAACCAGCAGGGCGAAATCGATTTCCCCGCCCTGTGTACCAAGCCTTTTTGAATCTGTTTCCAGCGCGGCTATCTGGTCTTCGAACAGTGATTGCGCCTCGTAAAGCATGCGGCCAATGAGCGTGCTCTTGCCGTCATCCACGCTGCCGCAGGTGATAAAACGCAACTGGTCCAGGCCGGCCTGGTTCTCGATGTACCGGGTAACCTCCGCGAGGGAAGTCTCGTGCCTGTTGTCAGCTGGCATCAGAAATAGCCCTCCTGTTTTTTCTTTTCCATGGAGGCGTTGCTGTCCCTGTCTATCACCCGACCCTGGCGTTCGCTGCTGCGGCTTTGCAGCAATTCCAGGACGATGGCGGGCAGGTCGTCAGCGTCGGATTCGATGGCGCCGGTCAAAGGATAGCAACCGAGAGTTCTGAAACGTACTTTTTTTATCTGGACACGTTCACCGGTAAACAGTTCCGTGCGGTCGTCATCCAGCAGCATCAGCATGCCGTCACGTTCCACTACCGGCCGGTATGCCGCGTAGTAGAGCGGAATGATCGGTATCTGCTCGCGGTAGATATATTGCCAGATATCCAGCTCTGTCCAGTCGGAAAGTGGAAAGACGCGGATACTTTCGCCCTTTGCCTTGTAGCCGTTGTACAGGCTCCAGAGCTCCGGTCGCTGTTTCTTGGGATCCCATCGATGGCTGCTGTTGCGGATTGAAAATACCCGTTCCTTGGCGCGACTTTTTTCTTCGTCACGGCGGGCGCCGCCAAGGGCCACGTCGAATCCGTAATGCTCCAGGACCTGTTTCAGACCCTCGGTCTTGGTGATGTGGGTATGCAGTTCGCTGCCATGGTCGAAAGGATTGATATTTTTTTCAATGGCTTCCGGGTTGACGTGGATAATCATATCCATGCCGCTGCGACTTGCCACTTCATCGCGAAACTCATACATGGCATTGAATTTCCAGCGGGTGTCGATGTGCACCAGCGGCATGGGGGGCGGGCTCGGGTAGAAGGCTTTTTTTGCCAGGTGCAGCATGACGCAGGAGTCTTTGCCCAGGGAGAACAGCATGGCCGGATTGTTTGCCTGGGCAATAACTTCACGCAGGATATGAATGCTGTCTGCTTCCAGCCGATCGAGATTGCTCAGTCCTTCGGCGCCGGGGGACGCAGCAGGTGCCGGCTCCCGGTCGAAGCTGGGTTTTCTTTCGTGGTAGGCGGGTAAGCCGAAGCGGATCAGCCTGCCCGGACCCAGGCGCAGATCCGGGGTATCCAGCTGGTCCTGCAGCTTTCGGATCCTGCCGGTCACGGCGCCACTGGGCAGCAGCAGCACATTGCGGTCGTCAGCCAGCGCGCGGAGTGCATCAAGCAGTTCGCCGGGGTCATCCGCCGCATCCAGGTATACCCAGCGTCTTCCGCCACGCAGGTCATTGCAGAACAGTACCCGTAGCCCTTGCCCGTTCACGTGTTCCTGAAGAATCAGTGTGACGAACCGCTTGCGCCGGGCTTCTTCCAGCAGCGACTCGAGGACCAGGCGCCGGGGACGGCGACCGAATTCGTCAGTTACCCCGGTCGGATCGAGGGAAGCAGGAATAAGATCCGAGGCGTCCAGGGAACGTTCCGTGGTTCGCAGTGAACTGTTCCTGCTCTGCTCGCACTGCAGGTCATGAACTGACCGTGTGTCCCAGGGCAGCCAGTTGCCGTTGTCCGTAAAACGATTGACCAGTACCTCGGCGGGAAGGGGCATGTCGCAAATTCCATGTTGAACGCTTAAGCCGCCAAGATACCAACATTATTTCTTCGGTCAACATTGAGAAACCAATTAAATTGTAAAATACGACAAACTAACCATAGCCAGGATGCACTTTACGACATACAGTTGTCCCTGAGAACTGGTGACCGTTAAGTGCCCGACCCCTGGGTTACGGCCCTCCCGTGGTTCTCTGGGTAACATGATCAGCAACCCGGATGACGGCTTGATGGCCTTGCATCGGGACAGACCCGATGGTGTTGGCGCATCAGCCGACGCACCTTACTGGAGGTGTGCAAACCAACTGCAGCAGGAGAATCAGAATGAAAAGACTGACAGTCATGACGGTGTCGTTACTGCTGGCATTGCTTCCGGGCCTTGCCACTGCCCAGCCGGTGGCCGCGGAGGCCCACGGTGTGCGCAATGATCTGCCCAGGCCCTATACCACCCGTCGCGACTGGGGTGAATTGCCGCCGGGTACGCAATGGGCCGCCGTCACGGCGGTGGAGCCGTCACCGGATGGCCGTTATATCTATGTTGTGCATCGTTGTCGGGATAATTCCTGTGACGGGCGCATTGAGCCACCAATCCTGAAATACGATCGGGATGGCAGGTTGCTGGCCAGCTTTGGCAGCGGATTATTCGTTTTTCCCCACGGTGCCACCGTGGACCATGAGGGCAATCTCTGGGTCACCGATGCCCGGCACAACGGTCGCAGCGGGCACCAGGTATTCAAGTTCAGTCCGGAAGGTGAAGTGCTGATGACCCTGGGTCGGCAGGGCGTCGGCGGCGCTGATCCGGGACTGCTGTTCTGGCCCAACGACGTGGTCGTGGATCCGCGGGATGGCGATATTTTCGTGGCTGAAAGCCATCGCAACGGTGACAACAACCGTATCGTCCATTTCGCCGCCGACGGCACCTTTATCAAGGCCATTGGCCGCAAGGGGGATGGTCCGGGAGAGTTCAGCGAGCCCCACACTATCGCCATGGATTCCCGGGGCCGGCTTTTTGTTGGAGACCGGGAAAACAACCGCATTCAGATTCTTACCCAGGACGGTCAGTTCATTGATCAGTGGCATCAGTTCGGCAGGCCCAGCGGCATCTTCATCGCGCCGGACGATACGCTGTACGTGGCGGACTCGGAATCCGGTCCGGATACCGGCGCCGGGGAATTGTCGGGGATCATGAAAGGTATTCGAATCGGTTCTGCCGTGGACGGCACCGTGTCGGCGTTTATCGAGGACCTGGAGCCGCTGACGGATCCCCATTCCGGCGCCGAAGGCGTGGGCGTCGACGCTGATGGCAACGTCTACGGCGCCGTAGTCCGGCGCCAGATGCTGGAGCGCCACGAACTCCGGTAAGCAACCTCCGGGCGCTTGCATCATGGCTCAGCGGTTTCTCCAGTCAATTCCCGGCCCGGTGCCCCGGATTGTTTTTCTGCTGCCGTCGGGACTGAGCCATGTATTCCCGCTGCAACGTTGCGTTTCGCTGCCGTAGCCGCCACTGCCGCCTGGCAGGGCTGACTAGTCCCGTGACTGCAGCCACCATTGCATTGTCGAGGTGACCAGCTCTGCGGCGTCCTGCTGCACAAAGTGACCGGCGCCGGGCACGGCGACGATGGTGGTATCGGCATCGTTCCAGTCCCAGGTATTGTTGAGCCCGTCAGAATGCAGCGCGGTATCTTCAAGGCCATGAAACAGCAGCAGTGGAACATCAAGTTGCGGCGCCGGCGCAGGTGGCGGTGCGCTGCCGTCGCTGCGTGGATAGTTCTGCTTGTAATAGGCCAGCATGGCGTCGAAATCAGAGCGGTCGAATGCCTCGAGGTACCGGGTTCTGGCCACCGGATCGGTAACCCATCCCGACAGCGTCTGGGGATTCATGGGACCGCCGAAAAAGATATCGGGATCCGCCGGTGAGCCCTGGATGAATGTCCTGGCGTAGCCGCTGTTTTCCTGCTGTTCGGGGTTGCTCAACAGTTCCCTGGCCATGCCGTTGGGGTGGGGGAGGTTGAGGACTATCAGCCTGTCCACCATTTGCGGATTGGCAAAAGCAAACTGCCAGGCCACGGCTCCTCCCCAGTCATGACCCACCACTATCGCCTGTTCTTCGCCAAAATGCCTTATTACCGCCGCCACGTCACTGACCAGGAAGCCCATGCCGTAATTCTCCTGGCCTGCCGGTTTGTCACTGCGGTTGTAGCCGCGCTGATCGATGGCAACGACCTGGTAATTCCCGGCAAGGGCCTCCATCTGGTGTCGCCAGCTGTACCAGAAATCAGGAAACCCGTGGATCATGACCACCAGGGGACCTTCGCCCAGCGTGGCATAGTGAATTCTGACCTCGTCGTTGTGGGCGTAACCGTGCTCCACCTCGTTCCAGATGTCGGCGTGGGCCTGGCTGGAAAGCAGCGCCAGGGGCAGCAGCAGCGAGTACATCAAGCTGACGCCCCGGCTTCGATCAGTGTTAAGTTTCATGTTGATTCCCCCTGGTTAGTATTGCAGATGCCGTCAGGCGAATTAGAACAGATCGTGCCCCCGCTGTTAACCAGCCCGGCGCAGTAAAGCACAGGTAATTACGCCGTGGTTCGTTGGCCCCTGGTATTGCTCCCGGCCATATCGGCGAGGCTATAATGGCCAGGACCCAATCAATGGCACCAGGCAACCTGGAGATCCTCGTAATGAAAAAACCAGTGGATAAGTACAGAAGTTGGAAGGTTCTTACCGTAATTGCAGTACTGGTAACGGTCGGTCACGGCCTGGGTGCCGAGTCGGCCCAGGAAGAGGAGCTGACAGTGACCCAGATCATGAACGCCATGATCGTACCCATGACCAACACCCTGTGGGGAGCCTACGATATTCAAACGGACGCCCAGTGGCAGGAGCTGGAAAACGCGGCCCTGACCGTGGTCGCTGCGGGAATTCTGCTGGAACAGAGCGGTACCCACGCCGACGAACAGCCGTGGCAGGAATACAACCGCCAGATGATCACGGCGGCCCGGGCGGCCTTTGCTGCCATTGCCGAGCGGGACGAGGAAGCGCTGTTCAATGCCGGAAATGACCAGCTTTACCCGCCCTGTGAGAGTTGTCACCAGCGCTACATGGCGCAATAACGGTTACCGCGATAAACCCGGCAGGAAGTCCATCAGGCCGGTAACAGGCCGGGCAGCCGGTCCAGAAACCAGAAGGTGGAAATGCCGCCCAGCCCATAAGCCAGGGCGGTCTCCAGGCGGGGCACATGGCGGCGCAGGTGTCCGCCGGCAAGTCGATACAGGAGCAGCATCAAGGCGATAAATGCCAGCTGTCCCAGCTCCACGCCGAGATTGAAGAACAGCAGTGCCAGGGGAATGTCCCCCGGCCGCAGTCCCAGTTCCCCCAGCGCACCGGCGAAGCCCAGGCCGTGAAACAGGCCGAAAACGAAGGCAATAAGCCAGGGAACCTGATGCACCAGGCTGGGTGAGCCCCTCTGGCCCATGACAATTTCCCGGGCCAGCAGCACGATGGACAGGGCAATCACGATTTCCACCGGCGCGGAGGGCACGTTGACCACCCCCAGCACGGCCAGTGCCAGGGTTATGCTGTGGGCGATGGTAAACGCGGTTATGGTTTTCACCAGGGGCCAGATGCCGCGCAACAGCAGCAATAAGCCGAAGACAAACAGCAGGTGATCGAAGCCGAAGAGTATGTGTTCGGCACCGCTGACCAGGTAAGTGGTGGCCAGTACCGTCAGTGACCGGGAGCCCGCCTGGAGTTCCGACAGTGCCACCGGGATACTGGCGCCACTGCCCGGGAAATAAGCGGATGCTTCCGTACCATCGCTCCACCTGGCGATCACCACCAGGCCCTGCAGGGACCAGGGCAGGCTCAGCCGGTCTGACTGGTTCAGTGCGGGATCGCAGGTGAATTCAGGGTAACGGGGCTGGCTGGTCATTACGCTGCAGCGTTGCGGAATGACCGCCTGCAGGTCCACCAGCGGAGGAACCTGCAGGTCTACCACCGACAACCGGTAAGTGCCCGGTGCCACCTCGTCCAGGAACATCCGCGCGACGCCGGTGACATCGACATCATGGGCAGACAGTGACGGACAGCACAGCAGCAGAAGCGCGGCGAGCCACAAGCGGCACCACTGTCTAACCTGGCCGGTTGATAATGGCAATTGCATAATCCTCCCGCAATCGATCAATTTCTTCTTCCAGCCTTGCCTCCTCTTCCCTGGCAATCCAGTCAAGGCGGACCCGTTCCACGATCTCGGCCAGCGGCGGTGTGCGCGCGGGAAATCTGGCCTCGACCTGCAGCCAGTGCTGTCCCCGGTTGCTGTGATAGGGGCCGATCCAGCGGCTGTCCGAGGTGTCAAAAGTGGCGTCGGCCAGGTCCCGGTCAAAAATGCTTGCCAGATCATTGCGGGTTACCCTGGGCAGCACGCCTGCCAGTCGATCTAACCCGGTTTCCAGGTCTTCTTCGTTGATGCCGTTTTCCAGTTGATTCAGCAACGTGTCAGGTAGCGGCCCGGTGGAACTGAAAACCAGCTCATTGACAGTGACCCTGGCGGGTTGCCGGTAAAGCGCCAGGTTGTTCTGGTAAAAATTCTCCAGTTCCCGGTCGCCGGGCTGGATGACGTTGCCGCTGAGCACGTGGCGCATTTTCTGCGCCAGGATATCGTTGATCCGCGCATCGTTCTGCAGGCCCATGGCGTAGGCCTCCATGACCAGGATATAGTCGTCGATCAGCTGATCCTCGATGGCCTGACGCTGCTGATCGGAGGCGTCGTATCCCTGGGTTAGCTCGGTAACCAGTATCCGGGCCTCCACTTCCTGCCAGTCAATGTTGAGTTCCCGGGCTGCATCATTATTGAACAGCCAGTAAATAAAGGAAATGCCGGCGGCCAGCACCAGGAAATGAAACGTGGGTTCTCTCAGTATTCGTATTTGCATAAAGGGCTGCATAAGTGGTTGCTTGATTCGGTATCATCCCGGAAGCGGGATCGCCGGAATGCTGTGCCGGCCCCGCCGGGGGTTTACCGGCTGCAGCGGTATTGTAAGGGCAGGCGCAAAATGGGGGCAAGGGCGTGTTAGCGCCGCCCCCGGACTGTAATAATTTCCCGCCGTCCGCCGACGACGTATAATCCTGATGAGGGCGGTCAATGTGAGCCTGCCGGGCGGTGCCGATGGTGTTCCCGGTGGACTGATTCCGGCGACAGGACGCCTTGGCAGTGAGCTCGCCTGAAAGCCGGAGAATTTCCACAATTTATCAGAGGTTCCTTGACAGGGTGTTGAAAAACGTCATGAGCGCAGCCAAGGCAAGGCGAAAACTGTCAGAAAAGCACAGTTTACCCAGTGTAAATGCGCATTTTGAGACAGGTTTCAACGAAGTATTGGCAAGCGCAATAGTTTTTCAATAGCCTGGTAAAGGGGCCTCAAGATAAGGAGCGTATCATGACTATCAGGCGGCAATTTCTGCAGGCTTCACTGGTCGGTTTCCTGGCCCTGCTGACGGTCAGTACCCTGGCAGACCAGGCTCCACGGGTAACACGCCTGGTGGATGGCCCGATCATTACGCCGGAGATGGATCAACGCATGGGCGGTAATATTCAGGGCCCCTCGCTGATCAGGGTGCCCCGGTGGGTGGAAAACCCCCTGGGCAGGTACTACCTCTACTTTGCCGATCACCGCGGAACCTACATCCGCATGGCCTATGCCGATGCCCTGACCGGCCCGTGGACCGTCTATTCTCCTGGCACCCTGCGGCTGGAAGACTCGTTTTTCCCCACCACCTGCCCGCCCTGTGCCCTGGCGCCGGGTGCCAGCGGTGCACTGTACGCCCATATCGCGTCACCGGATGTCCACGTCAGGGATGACCTGAGGCAGATTGTCATGTATGTCCACGGCAGGGAGGATGGGCGTCAGGTCACCCGGCTGGCTGTATCCCATGACGGCATTCATTTCAATGGCCAGCCGGAGATCCTGGGTCGACCCTATTTCCGGGTGTTTGTTCATGACGGGTACTACTATGCACTGTCGATGCCCGGCTACCTTTATCGTTCCCGTCACGGGCTGGGTGATTTCGAACCCGGGCCAAAACTGTTCAACGACGCCATGCGTCACTCGGCACTGTTGATCAGGGATGGCAGGCTGCACGTGTTCTGGACCCAGGCGGGCCAGGCACCGGAACGTATCCTGATGTCCACCGTGGCCCTGGACGGGGACTGGACGACCTGGCAGGAATCTGCGCCGGTGGAGGTTCTGCGACCGGAAACACCGTGGGAAGGGGCAGACCTGGAAGTGGCGCCCTCGCGGCGCGGACACATTGATGAACGGGTTAACCAGCTTCGTGATCCAGCCATTTTCCTGGAAAATGACGAAGTGTATCTGCTTTATTCAGTAGCAGGGGAAAGTGGCATTGCCATTGCCCGGCTTGAGTTCAGTCCTCAGGAATCCTCTGATTAGAGGTTCCCTAGTAAAATGGGTGTCGTGGCCGGACGTCGTGGTGCCGGCAATGACCGGCACTACGGGCAGGCCACAGCAGGCCCCGATTGCAACAGACTGTTAACACACACGAGACTTTCACCGTAGCAACTACCGGGTTATTTCCCCATGGAACGTTTGAGCCAGACTTTTCTTGATGCCTGTCGCCGCGATCACGGCCGCACCCTGCGCGGTGAGAACATGACCCGAATAGAAACCTTTGTCGATGCCGCCTTTGCGTTCTCATTCACCATGCTGGTGATCAGTATCGATGAAATGCCGCGAAGCGCAGCGGAATTGCTGGAGCTCTCCCAGGATATTCCGGCCTTTATTCTCAGTACCGTGATCATCGGTTCCATCTGGCTGGCCCATTCGATCTGGAGTCGGACCTTTGGTCTGCAGGATCAGCTGACGGTGTATCTCAGCCTTGCCCTGGTGATGCTGGTGATGATTTTTATCTACCCCATCAAGCTCATGAGCCAGCTGGTTGTTCGCTACCTGTCTCAGGGGCAACTGGGTACGCCACTGGAGCCCATGGAAACCAATGATATCGCCAATCTCATCGCCTACTTCGGTATCGGACTGCTGGCCCTGTCACTGATTATCATCTCGCTTTACCAGAACGCGCTGCGTCATCGCCACCAGCTGGTACTGAGCGACTACGAGATCTATTTCTGTAAACGTACCTCGCTGGCCTGGGCCCTGGTGCTGGCCACTGCCCTGGTATCGGTGGTGGTGGCTTTCACCACGGAGTTGCTGGTGTTTGCCGGGCTGGTGCACTTCTCGCTGATTTTCACCGTGCCCCTGTTGCTGTACCTGCATGACAGTCACAGGGCACGGACCGGGACTACCCGCAACGGCTGAGCTGTCGATCCTCCTGGTTGTTACTGTTCAGCCGGTCACCTCGCCATTCGGCTTCACTCTGCACCCCCAACCACATAACCAGCTTTCAAACTGAGCCATCACTGGCCCCCTGGCCCCAGGGTCACCTGTACATCATTCAGTGCCATCTGTATAATGCGCTTTTGCGGAAAGTGAATCTCATGTTACGTATCGCTGAAGAAGCCTTAACATTTGATGATGTTCTGCTTGTGCCCGCCCACTCGACCGTTCTGCCCAAGAATGTCGAGCTGAAAACCTCTCTCACCCGACACATCGTCCTGAACATTCCCTTGATCTCCTCCGCCATGGATACGGTGACCGAGGCGCGGCTGGCTATTGCCATGGCGCAGGAAGGTGGGCTGGGTGTCATTCACAAGAGCATGAATATCGAGCGGCAGGCCAGGGAAGTACGCATCGTCAAGAAATTCGAAAGTGTAGTGGTCAAGGATCCCATTACCATCTCCCCGGGAGCAACGGTCCGGGACCTCATCGTCAAGATGAAGGAGAACAATATCTCCGGACTGCCGGTGGTGAAGGGGTCGGAACTGGTGGGCATAGTCACCAGCCGGGACGTCAGGTTCGAGGCCAACCTCGGTGCCGCGGTGGAAACCATCATGACGCCCAAGGACCGGCTGGTTACCGTCAGGGAAGAACCGGACATGGAGGAGGTCAAGACACTCCTGCATCGACACCGGATTGAAAAAATCCTGGTTGTCGACGACGACTTCCAGCTGCGCGGCCTGATAACCCTGAAGGATATTCGTAAGTCCGAGGATTTTCCCAATGCCTGCAAGGACGAGCAGGGCAGGCTGCGGGTAGCCGCCGCCGTTGGCACCGGGGCAGAGACAATGGACCGGGTTGATGCCATGGTTGAAGCCGGCGTGGACGTGATCGTGGTGGACACTGCCCACGGGCATTCCCAGGGAGTGATTGACCAGGTGCGGCGAATCAAGCAGCGCTATCCTGAACTGGGTGTTGTCGGCGGCAATATCGCCACCGCAGATGCCGCCCGCGATCTGGCCGCCGCCGGCGCCGATGCGGTAAAGGTCGGTATCGGTCCGGGTTCGATATGCACTACCCGTATTGTTACCGGAGTGGGTGTTCCCCAGATTTCCGCCGTGGCCAATGTCGTGGAAGCACTGAAGGATACCGATGTGTGTGTCATTTCTGACGGTGGAATCCGTTTTTCCGGCGACATCGCCAAGGTGATTGCCGCCGGGGCTCACGTGGTCATGGTCGGCAGCCTGCTGGCCGGATCAGAAGAGGCGCCAGGCGAGGTCGAGCTCTACCAGGGTCGCAGCTACAAGGCATACCGCGGCATGGGTTCCATGGGGGCGATGTCGCACTCCCAGGGGTCCAGTGACCGTTACTTCCAGGATGTCGATTCCGGAACGGACAAGCTGGTTCCGGAAGGCATTGAAGGGCGTGTTCCGTACAAGGGCAGCATGTCGGCCATAGTCCACCAGCTCATGGGCGGACTGCGATCCTCCATGGGATATACCGGCTGCGCCACCGTCACTGAAATGCGGACCAGGACCCAGTTTGTCAAGATTACCGCCTCCGGCATGAGCGAGAGCCATGTGCATGACGTTTCCATTACCAAGGAAGCGCCAAATTACCGCGTGAGCTGAGACGGCGGGTAAATGACAGCAGCCAACATACACAGCCAGAAAATCCTGATCCTGGATTTCGGGTCCCAGTACACCCAGCTGATTGCGCGCCGCATCAGGGAGCTCGGGGTGTATTGCGAAATCTGGGATTATGACTGCAGCGCTGAGCGTGTCGCGGAATTTGCTCCCCAGGGAGTCGTCTTTTCCGGGGGACCGGAAACGGCAACCCGGCACAACGCGCCAAGAGCACCGGAATTCCTGTACACCGCCGGCCTGCCGATCCTGGGTATCTGTTATGGCCTGCAGACCATGGCGGAGCAGCTGGGAGGACGCGTACAGGCGTCAGACAAGTCTGAGTTTGGCTATGCCGAGGTCAACCTGGTTGCGCCCGGGGCGCTGTTTTCGGGAATCGAAGACCGGGTTGACGATGAGGGCGTTCCGCAACTCGATGTCTGGATGAGTCACGGCGACAAGGTCGTGGAAGTCCCCGGGGGCTTCGCAGTTTCCGCCACCACGGACAGTGCCCCCATTGCCGCCATGGCGGACGAATCCCGCAGGTTTTACGGCCTGCAGTTTCACCCGGAAGTGACCCATACGCTGCAGGGGCAGCGAATTCTGGAACGTTTCGTTCGTGAAATCTGTGGCTGTGAGGCGTTGTGGACATCTGCCAGTATTATCCAGGACGCCGTGGCGCGGGTAAGGTCCGCCGTCGGTAATGATCGGGTACTGCTGGGCCTGTCCGGCGGTGTCGACTCCTCGGTTGTGGCCGCGCTTCTGCACAAGGCCATTGGCGACCAGTTGACCTGTGTTTTTGTCGACAACGGTCTGCTGCGGCTTGATGAAGGGGCACAGGTGATGGCGACGTTCAAGAAAAACATGGGCGTCAAGGTGATCAGGGCAGACGCCAGGGAGCGCTTCTTCAGCAAGCTCAGGGGGGTCGCCGACCCTGAACAGAAACGCAAGATAATCGGCAACACGTTTATCGACGTGTTTGACGAGGAAGCTGCACGGCTGGACCGGATAGGCTGGCTCGCCCAGGGAACCATCTACCCCGATGTGATCGAGTCCGCCGGTTCCAGCACCGGCAAGGCCCACCTGATCAAATCCCATCACAATGTTGGTGGCCTGCCGGAACAGATGAAGTTGAAACTGCTGGAACCGCTGCGGGAGTTATTCAAGGACGAGGTGCGGAAGATCGGGCTGGAACTGGGCCTGCCTTACGAAATGGTTTACCGGCACCCGTTTCCGGGGCCTGGTCTTGGCGTCCGCGTGCTGGGCGAGGTCAAGGAGGAGTACTGCGAGATTCTGCAGCGGGCCGACGCCATTTTCATCGAGGAATTGCACAGGGCGGATTACTATCACAAGGTGAGCCAGGCATTTGCCGTGTTCCTGCCGGTTAAATCAGTCGGGGTTGTCGGGGATGCCCGACGCTATTCCTACGTGATTAACCTGCGGGCAGTGGAAACCGTGGATTTCATGACGGCGCGCTGGGCGCGGCTGCCCTATGAACTGCTGGAAACGGTGTCCAGCCGCATTATCAACGAAATAAAGGAAGTCTCGCGGGTCGGTTATGACATCAGCTCCAAGCCACCGGCCACCATCGAGTGGGAATAGCCCTACCGGCGGCCTTTATCGCCATCGGTTGTTCCCCGTGCTGCCTGTATGAATCAACCGGACGAAACCTATTCAAGAGCGCAGCTGAACCGGTGGATGGACCGCGCTCTTGAACTTGCCCGTCGGGGGGAAGCCCGGGGCGAGGTTCCCGTGGGTGCGGTCCTCGTTGCCGCGGGAGAGGTTGTCGGTGAAGGTTTCAATCAGCCAATCAGTGCCTGCGATCCCACCGCTCACGCGGAGATCATCGCGTTGCGATCCGCCGCCGATGCCCTGGGCAACTACCGGCTGCCCGGTTCGACGCTGGTGGTCACCCTGGAACCGTGTACCATGTGTGTGGGCGCCTTGCTCCACGCCCGGATCCAGTGCCTGGTTTTCGGTGCCAGGGAGCCGCGGGCCGGCAGCGTGGTGAGTCAACAGGAGCTGCTTTCCAGAGAATGCTACAACCACCGCATCGAGGTGGTTGAAGGTGTCAGGGAAGCGCAGTGCGGCGAACTGCTGCGCAATTTCTTCCGGCGTCGGCGCAACGCGGAGACATCGGCGACCTCGACGACCTCGACGGAGGACAACAGGTGAAATCCGTACGCTGCCACTGGCGCAGTTGCCTGGCTTCCCGGTCACCTGATCTCCGGTCGGCAGGTATTGGTCAGCGTAGCGTACCGACGACCAGCCTCTGCATTCGTCGGACTTTTCCTTTATCATCCGCCACAATTTTCCAGTTATCCGGATCAAGGATCGCAATGTAATGCTTTTGATGTACGGGGCACCCGCACTTTCCGCGTTCGCAAAGTCGAAATTGCTGGCGACACTGCAGGCCAGTATTCCCGCCATTACCGCCGTCAACGACCGCTATCTGCACTTTGTCGATGTCGTCGCTGACCTGGATAAACCGGAACTGCAGAAACTCAAGGCGCTTCTCGATTACGGTCCCGATGGCAACGGCGCAGCACCGGAAATCTCCACCACAGACCAGGCAAGCAGAGAAGTGCGCCTGGTCGTGCCTCGCCCCGGCACCATTTCTCCCTGGTCCAGCAAGGCCACGGACATCCTGCACAACTGTGGCCTGCCCGGCATCCGCCGGGTGGAGCGCGGCACAACCTATGAAATAAGCAGCAGCCGTCTGCTGTCCATGACCGAACTGGCCCTGCTGGACGGCCACCTGCATGACCGCATGACCCAGGTGGTGCTGGAACAACCGGAACAGGGCGCATTGCTGTTTCAGGATGCCCAGCCCCGACCGCTGGAGTTTATCGATATCCTTGGCAACGGCAAAGCGGCGCTGGCAGAAGCCAACGCGCAGATGGGACTGGCCCTGGCCAGCGATGAAATCGACTACCTGTTTGACAGCTTTTCACGACTGGACAGGAACCCCAGTGACGTGGAATTGATGATGTTTGCCCAGGCGAATTCCGAACACTGTCGCCACAAGATATTCAATGCCAGCTGGACCCTGGACGGCCGCTCACGGGACCACAGTCTGTTCAGCATGATTCGCCATACCCACAGCCGGTCACCGACGGGGGTGCTGTCTGCCTATGCGGACAATGCGGCGGTGATAGCGGGCCACCGGGCCGGACGTTTTTTCCCGGACCCGGACAGTGGCCGGTACGATTTTAACCAGGAAGACATAGCCATCCTGATGAAGGTGGAGACCCACAATCACCCCACGGCCATTGCGCCGTTTCCCGGGGCCTCTACCGGCTCGGGCGGTGAAATACGGGATGAAGGCGCGACCGGACGGGGCGGCAAGCCCAAGGCGGGACTGACCGGCTTCAGCGTATCCAATCTGCACCTGCCGGACATGCCGCGTCCCTGGGAAGAGGATTTCGGCAAGCCCGGACACATCGCCTCGGCACTGGAGATCATGATCGACGGTCCTCTGGGTGGTGCGGCTTTCAACAATGAATTCGGCCGGCCAAACCTTTGTGGCTATTTCCGTACTTTTGAACAACGGGTAAGCAGGCCGGATGGCGGCAGCGAAGTGCGTGGCTATCACAAACCGATCATGATAGCCGGCGGCTACGGCAATATCCGTACCCAGCACGTAGACAAAGCCGAGGTGGCGGCAGGTGCCTGCCTGATCGTGCTGGGCGGCCCGGCCATGCTCATCGGCCTGGGTGGCGGCGCCGCCAGTTCCATGGCCGCGGGAGTCAGCAGCGAAGAACTGGATTTCGCCTCGGTGCAAAGGGACAACCCGGAAATGGAACGGCGTTGCCAGGAGGTGATCGATCGCTGCTGGCAGCTGGGCGACGACAACCCTATCCGCTTTATCCACGATGTCGGTGCCGGGGGCTTGTCCAATGCCCTGCCGGAACTGGTCAAGGATGCCGGGCGTGGGGGCCGCTTTCGCCTTCGGGATATCCCCAGCGCCGAGGGTCAGCTGTCGCCACTGGAGATCTGGTGCAATGAAGCACAGGAACGTTATGTCCTCGCGGTTTCCCGGGAACAACTGGAAGTATTCGAGGACATCTGTGCCAGGGAGCGTTGTCCCTACGCCGTGGTTGGCCATGCCACGGCTGACCGGCACATCCACCTGCAGGACTCCCACTTTGGCAACAATCCCATCGATCTGCCCATGGACATTCTGTTTGGCAAGCCGCCAAAAATGCATCGACAGGCGAAGTCACTGCCGCGCAGGTTGGTGGAGCCTGATCTTGATGCCATCAGGCTGCCGGAGGCCGTTTACCGGGTGCTGCGTTTGCCCTCGGTTTCCAGCAAGAGTTTTCTGATTACTATTGGTGACCGTTCCATCACGGGGCAGGTCGCCCGCGATCAGATGGTAGGTCCCTGGCAGGTGCCGGTGGCCGACGCCGCGGTGACCACCAGCAGCTTCGATACCTGTGCCGGTGAAGCCATGGCCATGGGTGAGAGGACACCCATCGCTGTCCTGGATGCGCCGGCGTCCGGCCGCATGGCAATTGGTGAGGCAATTACCAATATTGCCAGTACCGATGTTCGCCGCCTGCAGGATATCAGGCTGTCCGCCAACTGGATGGTGGCGGCGGGTCACGGGGACGAGGACGCCAGGCTTTACCAGACCGTGGAGGCGGTGGCCATGGAACTGTGCCCGCAACTGGGTATCTGTATCCCCGTGGGCAAGGATTCCATGTCCATGCGCACTGTCTGGCAGCAGGACGGTGTCGAGCACAGCAATACCGCGCCTCTGTCCCTCATTGTTTCGGCTTTCGCTCCCGTTGCCGACGTGCGCGCCACGCTGACGCCACAGCTGCGCAGGGACGGTGAGGACACGGTACTGGTCCTGGTGGACCTGGGTCGGGGCCGGAACCGCCTGGGGGGATCGGCCCTGGGACAGGTGTTCGGCCAGCTGGAGACTGCGCCACCGGACGTGGCAAGCCCCGCCGATCTGCGCGCTTTTTTTACCCTTGTCCAGTCACTGCGAGCCGACGGCCGCCTGCTGGCCTACCATGACAGGTCTGACGGTGGCCTGCTGACCACGCTGGTCGAAATGGCGTTGTGCAGCCGTTGTGGACTCGAAATACAGCTCGAAACTTTCCGGGATCAGGCAGAAAGCCTGGCGTTTCTGTTCAACGAGGAACTGGGTGCGGTGTTGCAGGTTCGCAGCAGGGACCTGGACGCGGTGCGCGACCTTGGCCGGGAACTGCAGCTCGACGAGTGCATCCATGTGATTGGCGGCATTGCCGATACCGATTCCCTGGTCGTGCGAGCGGGGGATGCCGTGCTCGTTAACGAATCCCTGTCCGCACTCCACCAGGCCTGGAGTGAAACCAGTTTCCGGATTCAGTCTCTGCGCGATAATGCCCAGTGCGCCCGGGAGGAATTCGAGGCTATTCAGGATCGGGCTGACCCCGGACTGCAGTCTTCACTGGGCTTCGATCCCGAGGAGGATATCACGGCCCCATACGTCAACGTGGGCACCGGGCCCCGGGTTGCCGTCCTTCGTGAACAGGGTGTCAATGGCCAGGTTGAAATGGCTGCGGCTTTTCATCGGGCGCGTTTCAGTGCCTTCGACGTCCACATGACCGACCTGGTTTCGGGCAGGATCAGGCTGGACAGTTTCGACATGCTGGTCGCCTGCGGGGGATTTTCTTATGGTGATGTGCTGGGTGCTGGTGGCGGCTGGGCCAAGTCAATCCTCTTTAACGATGACCTTCGTCACCAGTTTGAAGCGTTTTTTCACCGTACCGATACCTTGACCCTGGGAGTGTGCAACGGTTGCCAGATGATCTCGTTGCTGCAGGAGCTTATCCCCGGTGCTGAGGGCTGGCCACGTTTTATTCGCAACCGATCGGAACAGTTCGAAGCACGGGTGGTCGGGGTCAAGGTTGTCGATTCGCCGTGCGTACTGCTGCGGGACATGACCGGCTCGATTTTTCCCATCGCCGTGGCTCACGGTGAGGGTCGGGCCCGCTTCAGAGACGGCGGCGGAGCGGATGACCTGGTAGGCAAGGGTCTGATGCCATTGCAATACGTGGATAACCGCGGGCAGGTGGCAAAAACCTATCCAGCCAATCCCAACGGGTCTCCGGCGGGCCTGGCGGGAGTAACCAATGAGGATGGCAGGGTGACAATCATGATGCCCCATCCCGAACGTGTTTTTCGCACGGTACAGAACTCATGGCATCCTGAAGAGTGGCGGGATGACGGCCCGACATTGAGGATTTTTCGCAATGGCCGCCGCTGGTTTGATTGAGTAACCCGTGACTGATGCCATGCGACTCTGTGCGACTCGATAGCTATCCGACTGAACGACAGCACAGGCAAGGAACTGAGTAACTCATAGACTCGGAGAAAAAATGACCACATCGATATTCCGCATTGAAGTTTACGTTCCCGAATCCCACCTGGAGGCAGTTAAAGAGGCGTTATTCGACGCCGGTGCCGGCCAGGTGGGTGACTACAGCAGGTGCGCATGGCAGGTTCGCGGAACCGGCCAGTTTCAACCGGGCAATGAAAGCTCTCCGTATATCGGTTCTGCCGGGCACATCGAGACGGTCGACGAGTACAAGGTTGAACTGGTATGCGCTGCGGACCGGATCATTTCGGCAATTGCGGCAATGAAGAATGCTCATCCTTATGAAGAGCCGGCCTTTGCGGTAATCAGGCTGGAAACGGTCTGAGTCGATGCCCGGTGGGCTCGACTGGACACTGCCGGTAGTCCTGGCAGTACCTGGATGCACCGCTATGCGCAGGCCTGGAGGAATGGGTATTCGACCGTATGGCTCAGGATGTTTCGTCGTGGCTGTGACTGATCAACCGGATCTGTATTCGTCGACTGTTATCGTAGTGCACATCGAACATCCGCACCGGAAAAAGATTCTTTGAACGATCGATAAAATATTGCTCCAGCGTGCTCCGGACCACGGGGAATGCGAGCTCGTCCCAGGGGATCTGACTTTGGGTGAACAGCCTGACCTCCAGCGATTCCATGCCGGGAGCAAAATTCAGGTCTTCCAGTTCCGCTCTGAAAAAGAGATAGACCTGGTTTATATAGGGCAGGTTAAACAGGGTGTACAGGCTGCTGGACTGAATCCGTACCCGGGCACCGGCTTCTTCTGTTGTTTCCCTTATGGCCCCGTTCAGTGCGGTTTCACCGTTTTCCATGAATCCGGCAGGCAGGGTCCATTTTTCACGGCGGGGTTCGATGGCGCGCTTACACAGCAACACCCGGTCCCCGTAGACTGGCAACGTGCCGACGATGTTTTTCGGATTCTGGTAGAAAACCACGTCGCAGCTGTCGCAGCAGAAACGCAGCTTTTCGTCTCCTTCCGGAATTCGTTGCAACACGGAGCCGCCGCAATGATGGCAGAATTTCATGAAGCCCTGCTGGATCGGTTAGACATTGATTATATTGAATATACAGGAACCACTGAACAATCAGGCCGGAGCACTGGTAAAAATGTTCAGACGCTTGCTGGCAGTCTGCTGAAAAATGTCGGCTCCGCTGTCATGACGAGGCAGGAACTGGCGGAAACCCGCACATATTAACAGGTGTAGATGCGCATTTTGAGCCAGCTGTTAACGATGTGGTGGCGGGCACAGCAGTATTGCAGCCAGTGTACCAAGGGAACCTCTGATTATGTATGGAAATACTTAATCAGAGGTTCCCTGGATATTGCCGGCGAGGAAACACCGGGAGACTGGGCGGGATCGGGACGGTCGTTTCAGATGCGATTGATTTCGCAGTGGAGGCGAAATTTCTTGCTGGTAATAAAGGCTTCAAGTTCGCGCAGGCGACTCTCCATGGCGTAATAGGTATCGGCGCATTCCTCGACGGATTTTTCATTGTAGGACAGGCGGCTGTTGTTCGCCATTCTGGCTTTTTTCGCCTCGCGTTTTCTTTCCAGGTCGGTAATGACCGGGTCCTGATCGGTATCGTAGCCGGTATCATCGCCGTAGAGTGGATCCTCACTGCCCACTTCATCATAGCCTGATGCGTAGTCGTCCTCTGCTTCGGCGGTGTTGTACCGGCTGGACGACATGCCCTGGGCATGGTGACGGGTACGGTATTGCCGCCAGCGCCTGCGACGTCGGCTACCGTGGTGCCGGTGCCGTCGGTATTCCCGGTGGCGCGGAGCGGGATCCGGTTCCATGACAAACCAGCATACGCCATAGGCCAGCAGTGCGTAGGGTCCCAGCAGGAATATCGCCAGAATCGCCATACAGCGCACCCACAACGTCCTGATCTCAAGATAGTCGGCAAACCCGGCGCAGACTCCGGCGATCCTGCGGTGACGCATGTTGCGGTAAAGCGGGCGTTTGTAGTCGAGATTTTTCAGGTGCCGGGTCGGTGCGCTGCCACTGAGCCAGTTAACGACTTTCTCTGAGCTGAGATTCCTGTCCAGCCAGAAATACAGGGCAAAGTAAGCGATTATCAGGGTTGGCCAGGTCAGTATGCTGATAACGAAAATTATCCGCACCAGCACAACCGGCATATCCAGGTAGTCGGCGATACCCGCGCAGACACCCAGAAACCGACGTTCCTCGCGATTAAGGTGAAGACTGTTTGGCTGGCTGCTCATTCTGCTCTCTCCAGTCCGGGATCTCGGCGTCGAGAATGGATTCCAGGGTATCGATGCGCTCCTGCAGCGATTCCGCCATGGAGGATAACTGGGCCAGACTGTACCTGGCATCGGTGTCGGCTACTCTGGGTCGTCGGTCACGACGCGCGTAAAACAGCAACAGCCACAGCGTGACACATCCAAGAACAATGCTGACCAGTGAAATAATGAACTCGAATATACCCATGACGGTATCCTATCTGTTCAGCCTGTCTTTGAGTTCCTGCAATTCCCTGTCTATTTTCTCTTCCCGGGCAAGTTCGTCGAATTCGCTTTGCAGGCTTTTCTGTTCGACATTGGCGCTTTCCAACTGGCCTTCCATCATGTCGATTTTTCTCTCGTAATACTCAAATTTGTCCATGGCGTTGTCAATAGTGCTGTTGTGCAACTGCACGTTGATATCGAGCCTGGAGCGGGTCGCCTTGGTCCGCATCACCAGGCTTTTCTGGCGGGCGCGGGCATCGTTTAGCTTGGCCTGAAGCTGTTCAATCTCGCCACTGAGCTTGTCCAGCGTTTCATCCAGTTTGGCCACGTCCTGCTCCAGGATTTCGATGGTGGAATTGACACTGGACTTCTCCACCAGCGCGGCCTTGGCCAGGTCCTCCCGATTCTTGGCCAGTGCCAGCTCGGCTTTCTCCTCCCAGTCCCGCGCCTGTCGGCGGAGCTGATCGACGCGCCGGGTCAGGGTTTTTTTCTCCGCAATGACCTTGGCCGTACCACTGCGAACCTCCACCAGGGTTTCTTCCATTTCCTGGATAACCATGCGGATCAGCTTTTCCGGGTTTTCGGCCTTGTCCAGCAGGGCGCTGATATTGGAATTGATGATGTCTGTCATTCGCGAAAATATGCTCATGTGTCGTACCTCGACGGGTTTTAACTGGTGAGATGACGCTGGGTTTTACGCCACCCACGGGTAACTGAGCAGTTAGCGTGCCAACTTTCTTGAGATGCGTTAACTTGTTGAAAAATAATACTAAAGATTGGAAAAGCGGATGCTGGGCGATAACGTGGTGCGGTGCGGGAGGTTAATAAATAGTGATTTTAACCAGATTTATGAGAGTTGAGGTACACTCCGTTCACCAGCCATCGCGCTGCAGGCCAGGGTGGCCGATCTGCCGACTTTGTATTATGTCATTTATCAAATAACGTAACTAAGCTATTGAAATAGAATGGAAATAGAAAACAGGAAGGCACTGCCCCGCATGTTGGGCGAGTCTGTCAGCTTCCTCGAAATGCAGGAACACATTTCCCTGGTGGCACCGCTGAACAAGCCCGTGCTCATCGTTGGCGAACGCGGCACCGGCAAGGAACTGGTGGCGGCGCGGTTGCATTACCTGTCCCGGCGCTGGGAACAGACGTTTCTGAAAGTCAACTGTGCAGCCATGAGCGAGACCCTGCTGGAAGCCCAGCTGTTCGGGCACGAGGTCGGGGCATTTACCGGCGCCACCCGGCAGCGCAAGGGGTTCTTCGAACGCGCTGACGGCGGCACACTGTTCCTTGACGAACTGGCAAACACGTCCCTTACTGTCCAGGAAAAAATCCTGCGGGTCATCGAGTACGGCGAATTTGAACGATTGGGTGGTAACGAGACTCTCACCGTCGATATCAGGCTGGTTGCTGCAACCAACGAAGACCTGCCGGCACTGGCCCGCAAAAACAGGTTTCGGGAAGACCTGCTGGACCGGCTGGCCTTTGACGTCATCACCCTGCCGCCACTGCGGGCCCGCAAGGAGGACATTCTTATCCTGGCGGAGCATTTTGCCATGGGCATGGTCAATGAAATCGGCGGAGAGTATTTTCCCGGATTCACTGCGAAAATCGAGAAGGCACTGCTTAGCTATGACTGGCCCGGCAATGTGCGGGAATTGAAAAACGTAGTCGAGCGGGCAGTCTATCAACATGGTAATCAGAAAATCTCGGCATTGATTTTCGATCCCTTTGAATCTCCTTACCGACCGGATGCGGGAAGGGAAGAGCCCGGGACAGGCCGGGACAAGCAGCCCGCGGAATCCCGGCCCGTCGCGCTGGCCACGCAAAATGGCGAACCAATCGATTTCAAGGAGACGGTACAGAATTTTGAAATAGGCCTGATCAAACAGGCCATGGAGAAGTGTCAGTTCAACCAGAAAAAAGCCGCAGAGCACCTGAACCTGAGCTATCACCAGCTACGGGGTTACCTGCGCAAGTACGACCTGTTGGGGCAGGGAGGAAGTTGACTCCTGCCGATCAGGCATCGATTCGCAGCTACGCAGGCCCCACGCCTTGCGGCTCAGTCAGCCATGGCCCGGTAGACAACCCGCTGGGCCGTGTTGTTGGTAAAGGGAGCACCCCGGGGGCCGCCGCGTCGCTGTTCCATGTACAGCATGTAAAAACCGTTGACGCGGTCGACGATGAACAGGGTTCCGCCAATTCCGCGCCAGCCGAAGTTGTGGGGGCCATCGGGATTACCGGCCTCGGTGGGCTGCAGGTGAAAGCCAAGCCCCCAGTCCCCGTTATCGCCATAGAAAAAGTGTTCACGGGATACGCTATCGCCGATGTATTTCTGCGTCATCAGGTCCAGGGTCTCTTCTTCGATAATCCTGACCCCGTAATATTTTCCGCCGTTAAGCAGCATGGTGGCGAATCGGGCGTAATCTTCAATGGTGGAATTCAGCCCGCCGCCGCCGGACAGGAACGGACGTGCAATGGTATTGTCGCTCATCTGCCCATGTATGGGTTCGGCTATCCGGTGGGCTTTTTCCTGGGGTACCCGGAACGACGTATCGTCCATGCCCAGTGGCTCCAACAGGCGTTCTTCCAGGAGCAGATCCAGGGGCTTTCCGGCAGCGACTTCGATCACCGCGCCGAGCACGTCGGTGGAGTGCCCGTAATGCCAGCTGGTGCCAGGTTCAAACAGCAGGGGCAGCGTGGCGATGTCCCTGGCAACTTCCAGTGCCGTTCTGTCGCGGGTATCGATGGTCTGTCGATACATTTCCCCCAGCCGGGTGCCGCGGGCGAAGGTGGCCTGGACGATCCCGGACTCATGGGTCAGCAGGTGTTGCACCGTCATGACATGCTGTGCCGGGCGGACCTCGCCGGTCTGCTCGTCGATCACCTGCATACTGGCGAATTCCGGAATATACCGGGAAACCGGGTCGTCAAGGTTTATCAGGCCTTCTTCCGCCAGCATCATGGTGGCGACACTGACCACCGGCTTGGTCATGGAGTAGATACGCCAGATAGTATCGGTGTTGACCGGTGTGGCATCATCCGGTCCCTGGTTGCCCACCGAGACAAGCATGCCGACACCCTGGTTGTTGCCTACCATCAACATGGCACCCGGCAGGTGCCCACTGTCGACGGCTGCCTGCATCTGCTTCCTGATGTCCGCGATTTCGCCGGCATCGATGCCGAAGCTGATCGAGGGGATCGGATTGATGGCGTTGTCCGGGGGTTGAGCTGTGGCCTGCAAGGTGAACAGGATCAGGCTGATTGCCAGTATCCACGACGACAGGTGTTGCATCATTACTGCTTTACCTCGTGTTGGTCTGAATCTGCGTGTTCGAAAACGGCAACTGCACTGTGCAGTCGACCGGTAATAATATCTTAAGGAACCTCTGCTGAACTACGGAAGTGAACTGCGGTGGTGTCTCTGTTTGAAAGTACGCTGTGGTTCGAGAGTGAGGCCGGGGTCAGTCAAAGTCCTTGACCAGCGACGCACGGATATTTTCGGGCAGCTTGGTTTCGTGATTGTAATGTTCATGGTCACAGCGGACAGTCCACGCTGCGCCGGCCTGTGCCGCGGCTATGACTTCATCGGGAAATTCGAATCGCAGGAAATGAACCGAAGAGGTTTTTTCCGGTGTGCTGCGCTCCAGGTCTTCGTTGGCAATGGGGAAAATCGGGTCCTGACCGTCCACCACCACGGCAATCCTGTGCTCGATGTCAATCAGCTGTGCCAGGCGGGTGCGACGTTCCTGTTCGTCCGGATACTCGATCATGAGCGTGGCCTTAAGGTTCGCGCCGTCGGGTATCAGCGGATTGTAGGCTTCAAGTTCCTCCCGGATTTCTTCCTCGCTGGCGAGCTGTTCCGCCCGCATGAGTTCCTGGACCTGGTAACGCATGGTCATGTAGTCCTCGAAATGCAGGGTGGCGTTAGGGCCGAGATTAACGCGACGGTTATTCTTGTGTTCTATCATCGCCCTGCGGAATGCGGGGCGCTGTGCCTCGTAAGCGTCGTTGGTTTGTAAATCCTCAACAGCAATTTTCTTCATGACAGATACTTGCCTCGGTGGTACGCGTGTTTACAGAGTAATTGAACCGCGTGGCCAGGTTTCTCAGCGCAGTCCGTATGCCCTGCAGAGCAGTTCAATGGGATGTTCGTGGTGCTTGCCGTTATCCAGGTTGTTCTCGATATGACGCCCGGCTATCGGGCAGTCGCTGCCGAAATGATCCGGCTCCTTCTGCTTGATCTGGCGAACGATTGGAGCGGCTATCTTGTTGGCAAATTTCAGCGTCTCTTTCTTGACGCCGTAAGTCCCGTCATGACCTGAGCAGCGCTCGATACTGTGCACCGAGGTGCCAGGTACCAGTTCCAGTACCTGCCGGGTCTTCGGTCCGATATTCTGCACCCGCTGATGGCAGGCCACGTGGTAGCTGATATCGCCGAGCTCCTCTTTGAAATCAGTATTCAACCTGCCTTCCCGGTGGAGTTTGAACAGGTATTCAAAAGGATCGTTGAACGCTGCTGCCACCACGGATACCCGCTCGTCTTCAGGAAACATGAGGGGCAGCTCCTGCTTGAACATGAGCACGCAGGAGGGAACCGCGGCTACGATGCTGTACCCCGACCTGGCTTTTTCATAAAGCTCGGGCAGGTTTCTTTCCATGAGCTTCTCAACGCTCTTGAAGTCACCAAGCTCAAGCTTGGGCATGCCACAGCAGTGTTCGAGACTCATGAGGCTGACTTCGACATCATTGTGCTCAAGGACCCTGATAAGGCTGCTGCCGACATCAGGCTCGTTGTAATTGCAGTAGCAGGTAGTAAACAGCAGTACGCGCTTGCCGTCTTCGTCGCTGCCTGCGTCTTTGCCGCGTTTCCCGTTGAATTGCCTGCGTAGTGTCGGGCGAACATACTCCGGCAGCCTGGCGTCCCTGTGGATCGCCAGGGTCTTGTCCAGCAGGCCACGCAGTGCACCGCTTTTGTTGGCGGCATTGACAGCGCTGCTTACCAGCGGGGCAGTGGCCATTTTTCCCACCAGGTCAGTACTGGTTATCAGGTTGTCCCTGAACCGGGTATCCCCTTTCCTGAACTTGACAGCCTTGGCCCGCAGCATCAGGTGGGGGAAATCAACATTCCACTCGTGAGGCGGCACATAGGGGCATTTGGTCAGGTAGCACAGATCGCACAGGTAACACTGGTCGACAACTTTTCCGTAGTCGGCGGTGTCCACACCGTCCACTTCCATGGTTTCGCTTTCATCAACCAGGTCGAACAGTGTAGGAAACGCGTTGCACAGGCTCACGCAGCGGCGGCAGCCATGACAGATGTCAAAGACCCGTTCCAGCTCCTTGTTAAGTAAAGCTTCGTTCCAGAAATCCGGATTGTTCTGGTCAAGCGGATGACGGGTAGGGGCGTCGAGTCCGCCTTCCCGACCTGATTCGTTTGCCATTTCCTTCCTCTCGCCGGGTTGCCGTAGCGTATCGTAAGCCGCCCGGGCGACGGGCAATGCCGTTATCCGGGTATGACAGGTATGTCCCGGGTTCGACGGCAAACCGGAACCCGGAAATTTTTACCTGGGTGGAGAATCAGCTGTCGAGGCTGTCCAGCGCTTTTTGAAACCTGTTGGCGTGGGAACGTTCCGCTTTGGCCAGGGTTTCCATCCAGTCGGCAATCTCGTCGAAACCTTCGTCACGCGCATCCTTGGCCATGCCGGGATACATGTCGGTGTACTCATGGGTTTCGCCGGCCACGGCTGACTTCAGGTTGTCGGCGGTACCGCCAATGGGCATGCCGGTTGCCGGGTCGCCCACCTCTTCCAGGTATTCAAGATGCCCGTGGGCGTGTCCGGTTTCACCCTCAGCGGTGGAACGGAACAGGGCGGATACATCGTTGTAACCTTCAACATCGGCTTTCTGGGCGAAATAAAGGTACCGGCGGTTGGCCTGAGACTCGCCGGCGAACGCCGCTTTCAGGTTTTCTTCGGTTTTTGATCCTTTCAGTGTCATAGAAGTTCTCCTTTCGATCGGATGTCATCAGTCTCAGGTTACACATCGTCGACTTACGGGACCACAGCTGGTGGCTACCCTCAAGTCTCCGGAACCATTCCGGGTTGCTCGTGCCCTGGAGCTTTCGACGTGTACCTTACGATAAATCAGTTATAGAATCTAATTGATTTTTTCACAGCAGCAAATCGATTTTATCGATCATAGAATATGTCCACATTTCCGACATTCAAGCAGCTCAAGTACCTTTGTGCGGTCGCCGAGTACCGGCATTTCAGCAGGGCCGCCGAGTCCTGCCATGTGACCCAGTCCACCCTCAGTGCCGGCATCCAGGAACTCGAGTCACAGCTGGGTATTACCATTTTCGAACGCAACAAGAAGACCGTGCTGATTACTCCGCTGGGGGCGAAAATTCTGGAACAGGCCAGGCTGTTACTGGGCAACGCCGAGGACCTGGTGGCGCTGGCTCATGCCAGCCAGGAGCCCCTTACCAGCGAAATACGAATGGGCGTCATTCCTACCGTGGGTCCCTTTCTCCTGCCGAAGATGCTGGCCAGCCTGCGCGGCCGGTATGCCAGCCTGAGACTGTTCCTGAAAGAAGGGCTGAGCGCGGAACTGTTCAGCCGTCTGCAGCAGGGGGAACTGGATGTTGTTCTCCTGGCCCTGCCTTACCCGTTGCCGGAAATGCATGTGGAAAGCCTGTTCCTGGACGAATTCCAGTTGCTCCTGCCCCCGGATCATCCGCTGATCAATGCGGACAAAATACAGCAGAAGCAGCTGCAGGGTGAAAAGCTGCTGTTGCTGGAAGAAGGGCACTGTCTTCGCGACCATGCGCTGGAAGCCTGCAAGCTGGAGTCACCGCAACTCGACCTGGTTTACCAGGGAACCAGCCTGCATACCCTGGTGGAAATGGTCGCCAATGGCCTGGGCGTGACCCTGCTGCCGGAAATTGCGGTGAAGGCTGACATACTGGGCAATTCCGGACTGACTGTCAGAAGGTTCCGGGACGACAAAGTGGCCAGGGAAATCGGACTTGCCTGGCGCAAGACCGATCCACGCTCCGCGGACTACCTGGCACTGGCGGCATTTATCCGTCGCTGGGTGACAACCCATCTGCAGATGCAAGCAGTCGGCGAATAGTACGCTGCAGGTCCGGCACGACGTCGGTCTCGAACCACGGGTTGCGTCGCAGCCAAAGCTGGTTGCGGGGTGAAGGATGCGGCAGCACGTACTGGCGGGGTGCGAAGCGTCGCCAGTGTTCAACCCGTCGGGTAAGGCTGCGATAGTCCCCGGGCTGATAATAGTTCTGGGCATACTGGCCGATCAGCAACGTGGTCCTGATCGCCGGCAGCAGAGCAAGTATCTGCTCATGCCAAGCCGGGGCGCATTCCCTGCGGGGTGGCAGATCACCGGACCTGCCCTTGCCCGGGTAGCAGAAACCCATGGGCACGATGGCGACTTGTCGTTCGTCATAGAACTGTTCTTCGGTGACTCCCATCCATTGCCTGAGGCGCTGGCCGCTGGGATCGTTCCAGGGAATTCCGGTGGCATGAACCCTGGTCCCCGGTGCCTGCCCGACAATCAGGACTCGGGCAGTGGACGCAGCGCGCAGCACCGGTCTGGGCGGGTGCGGCAACTTCGACGCACAGAGATTGCAGCGTCTGACCTGATCAAGTAGGTTGTCAAGTTGCGCAGCCTGTTCTGACGGCATGGACATCTCCATAAAAAGCGTCCGGGGAGTCATGGCTGCCCGGGTAGGCCTGGGGACAACGGGATGGTAGTCCTGTAAGTCCGGCATTCCGGGTTGACGGTTCCGGTTCAGCCCGCCGGTGGCCCTGTCGATAAGACTATTGAACAATAACCCCGGTAAATGAACAATTGCCAGCAGGGCAGTATAGCAAGATGCGCATTCATGCTATTTCTGACATCCACGTCGACTACCCGGACAACCTGGCCTGGCTGCAACGGCTGTCCGCCAGTGATTACCAGGCCGATATCCTGGTACTTGCCGGAGATGTCAGCGACGACATGGGATTGCTGGAAGATACCCTGCAGTTACTTCTGGGGAAATTTCACCGGGTCTGTTTCGTGCCCGGCAATCACGAGCTCTGGGTGACGCGCTGCACTTTCAACTGCTCCCTGGAAAAATTCGCTGCGATTCGTGCCCTGTGCCGGTCCCTGGGAGTCCGGGTTGACCGTTATCGGCATGGCCAGGTGTCGCTGGTACCTCTTTACGGCTGGTACGATTATTCCTTCGCCAACCCCGGTCGCCATCTGCGTCGTGGCTGGCGTGACTACCGTGCCTGTCGCTGGCCTGATGGGTTGAGCGGCAGTAAAGAAGTAAACCGGCACTTCCTGGCATACAACCTCGAGGTACTGAACGAATCCAATCAGACGGTCATCAGCTATTCTCATTTTTTGCCCCGCATCGACCTGATGTCGTCGCGCATACCGGTTCGCAAACGCTATATATACCCGGTTCTGGGCAGCAGGGGACTGGGTGAACAGGTTGCACAGCTGAAACCTGACATTCATGTCTACGGGCACAGTCACGTCAATCAATCCAGGTACCTCGATGGAACACGCTATATCAATAATGCGTACGGCTACCCATCCGAAACCCGGATCAGCAATAAGCAGCTATGCTGTGTCTACACCGATGAAGATTGAACAGCCTGAAGTCACCGGTTACGTCGACCTTCCCGGGGATAATGCCGTGCATCTGTGGATACTCGATTTGACCCGCCCCGAGGTCTGCCACCTGCAGGACGACAGCCTGTTGCTGACAGAACAGGAATGGCTGCGGGCAGCCCGACGGGCGGTGCCTTCTGACCGTATTCGTTTCAAGTTGGCACGGACCCTGGTGAGGTCGGTGTTATCGCATTACTGTCCGACTGTTGCACCCCTGGACTGGGAGTTCCGGACGTCCGGTCATGGCAAACCGGAAATAAGCGATCCCTGCCTCACCAGGCCGGTTTACTTCAACGTCTCCCATGCCCGCCAGCGACTGGTAATGGCAGTATCCCACTGGCCGGCAATCGGCGTTGACGTGGAATGGGCAGATCCTGCACGCGACGTCGAGGGAATCGCCAGTCGCTATTTTACCCAGGACGAATTGTTCTTCCTGGGCGACCTGGCACCTGCAAGCAGGCTCGCCGGTTTCTACACGTTATGGACACTGAAAGAGGCATTTTCAAAGTCCAGGGGCCTGGCCCTGGTTCCGGCACTGCGCGACGTTTCATTCAGGATGACCGGTAAATCGGGGTTGGCGGCTGCCATCAGAGAGCGTCCCGACCGTGGCAACCTGTCGGGGGATAGCTGGCAATTCTGGTCTTACCTGGATGATTCCTACCTGCTGGCTGTTGCCCTGAACCGAGGTCGGGATGAACAGGCCGGCATCAGGTCCCGCTGCCTGCCACGACAGGTATGGAATCCCCTTGCTCCCGGCCAGTGGCAGGAAAGCGGTATCGTTCTGCACCGGCACAGCGGGTAAACGGATTCATGCCGTTCGGGGGATGCCAGGTTGTGGCCGTGCCCGGAGACCCGGTTGCCGGCTGTTTTAAACCGGTTCCCTAGCCATCCACCTCGGGATCACTGGCCACCGATTCCTCCCACATCTTCACTGTACGGATCATGTTGTCCTTGACCTGGAGTATTTCCGCGTAATAACGATCGATCTTGAGGCATACCGAAGATTCCGGGATGGATTCCAGCAATTCCATGATCAGGCCGTTGAGGGTTTTAGCCTCGCCGCTGCTCAGGTCCCAGGACAGTAACTTGTTAATGTCCCTGATCGTGGCACCGCCGTCGATCAGAAAGGTGCCATCTCCCTGGGGGTGAATATCACGGCTGCTGGTAGCCAGGTCCGTGGTGAATTCGCCGACAATCTCCTCCAGGATGTCCTCCAGCGTGACAATACCCTTCACTGCGCCGTATTCGTCCACCACCACGGCCAGGCGCTTCTTGTGTTTCTGGAAATTGAACAACTGGGTATGCAACGGCGTGCTTTCCGGTACGTAATAGGGTTCGTTGGTTTCCTGGATGAGCGCGGCCTTGTTGATGTTTTCCAGCTTCAGCAGCTTGCTGACACTGCGCATGTGCAGCAGGCCGACAATATTGTCGATGTCGCCCTTGAACACCGGCAGCCTGGTGTGCTGGGTTGATCCGATCTGGTCAAGAATGGTCGGCATGTCGTCGTCGAGGTTCAGCCCCATGACCTCGTTGCGGGGCACCAGGATGTCGTTCACCGTGACTTTTTCAAGATCCAGTATGTTGAGCAGCATGCCATGGCGACGGCGGGGCAGTCGCTCGGCAGATTCGTAAACGACGGTACGCAGCTCTTCCTGGCTCAGCTGATGGCTGTCGCCGGGACTTGGTTGAAAGCCCAGCAACACCACCAGGCGATTGGAGATCACGTTTACCGCCACGACAATGGGATACAGCACCTTCAGCAGAAAGGTAAGCAGGTAGCTGGACGGATAGGCGATTCGTTCCGGGTACAGGGCGGCAACGGTCTTCGGCGTGACTTCGGCAAAGATCAGGATAACCAGGGTAAGTACGCCGGTGGTGATCAGTGGTTCCGGTCTGCCGAACAGGGCGATGGCCAGCGAGGTTGCAATAGAGGCGGCCAGTATGTTGACGAAGTTGTTGCCGATCAGGATAACGCCGATCAGCCGATCGGGAGATTCCAGCAGCCGGCTGGCGCGCCGCGCGCCGGTATGGCCGGTACGCTGCAGGTGTTTCATGCGATACCGGTTCAGGCTCATCATCGCCGTCTCCGAACTGGAGAAATAGGCAGAAGCGAAAATCAGGAAGATCAGCAGACCGATCAGCAGGCCTACCTGGGTGTCGTCGTTATTCATTGGCGGTTCACTGAAATAGAAGATGTGTTGAATAGCTGTTCGGGGCCTGGCTTCAGCCGCAATACCCGTCAGCCTCAGACCAGGACATACTCGATGACGAACTTTGAGCCGTAGAAACCGACGAGCAGGAGGACGAAACCGGTCAGCGTTCCGCGGATTGCTGTCTGTCCGCGCCACCCCATGCGATGTCGACCCCACAGCAGTCCGGCAAAAACAAACCAGGCGAGAATGGAAAAGAAGGTCTTGTGAATGATACCCGCGTGAGCCCAGATGTCTTCATTGAAGGCGAAGCCGGCGACAATGCCCAGGCCCAGCAGAATCTCGCCCACCCACAGCAGTTCGAACAGGAAGGTTTCCATATCCTGCAACGGTGGAAATTTGCTGACCAGCCCGGAGGCATGATGATGCTTCAACTGACGGTTCTGGAAGGCCAGGAAGGCCGCCTGCATGGCGGCGATGGTGATCAGGCTGTAAGCCACGATTGACAGAAGGATATGACTGGCCAGGCCGAAACCCATGGTGATGGGCTGGTAGTTGCTGGCGATGGTCAGGGAGCCGAGTATGGTGACCACGGCAAGGGGAAAAAGACCGAGAAACAGGTTTTCCAGCGGTTTGCGCAGACTGCTGATCAGTACCAGCAGCGATATTGAGAGGGTGATCAGCGTGCTTATCTCGGTAATGCCGAAGTGGTAACCGGTTGCGGTTTTTATCACGCCGAAGGCACTGACAGCATGGGCGGCCACTGCCATGAAGCCGACGGCGAAAACCTGGTTGCGGCTGGCCTTGTTGGCAAACACACGTTGGCCCTGGAACACGGTTCCCAGCAGGTACAGCACCGAGGCCAACAGGCCTGAAAGTAGCGTTAGCGGCATGACAGGTGTCCGACAAAAAAGTGGCAAAAGTGTCGCACAAGTGCTGCGCAAGTGCTACAGCCTTGAGGTCCGGCAGGCTGTCTGACCCCGACGGCGCCGCGCCGCGGCAGCGAATTGCCGGTATACGCACGGCACCGGATTGCCGGCCGGCCACGCCGGGTATTCCGGGAATTGACAGAGGTATCCACCGGTCGCGCTGTCCTGTTGGGGACATCTGTTGGCCGGAGTCGGGACAGTTGTTTTGGCCAGGGATCGAATTCGCTATAATGCCTGCCTTTTTCCTGACCCTCAGTCGCGGGATACCACGCCATGTTCGACAACCTTACCGATCGCTTATCGTCAACGCTGCGCAAGCTGAGCGGCAAGAGCACGCTCACCGAAAACAACATCCAGGAGGCCCTGCGTGAAGTGCGCCGGGCGCTGCTGGAGGCCGACGTGGCGTTGCCGGTGGTCAAGGAGTTCATCGACCGGGTCAAGTTGCGGGCGGTGGGCCAGGAAGTCTCCCAGAGCCTGACGCCGGGCCAGGCCTTCATCAAGATCGTCCAGGCTGAACTGGAGCAGTTGATGGGTGCCGCCAACGAAGCGCTGAATCTGCAAGCGGTTCCACCGGCGGTGGTGCTGATGGCAGGCCTGCAGGGTGCGGGTAAAACCACCACCGCGGCAAAACTGGCACTGTGGCTGAAGAAACAGCCCAGGAAGTCAGTCATGGTGGTCAGTGCCGACGTCTATCGGCCGGCGGCGATCAAACAACTTGAAACCCTGGCCAACGACCTGGAAATCGATTTCTTTCCCAGTGACAGCCAGCAGACCCCGGAACGTATTGCCAGGGATGCACTGGCGGAAGCAAAGCGCAGGTTTATCGACGTCCTGATTGTCGATACCGCCGGCCGGCTGGCGATTGATGAAGAGATGATGCAGGAAATCAAGCGGTTGCACGAAGTGCTGGCTCCGGTGGAAACCCTGTTTGTCGTGGATGCCATGACCGGTCAGGACGCGGCCAATACAGCCAGGGCTTTCAACGACGCCTTGCCGCTGACCGGTGTCATCCTGACCAAGGCAGATGGCGACGCACGGGGTGGCGCGGCGTTGTCGGTGCGCCAGATCACCGGCAAGCCGATCAAGTTCATCGGTACCGGCGAAAAACCGGATGCCCTGGAACCGTTCTACCCGGATCGAATCGCGTCCCGAATACTGGGTATGGGCGACATGCTGTCCCTGATCGAGGAAGCGGAGCGTAAGGTTGACAAGAAGAAGGCGCAGAAACTTGCCAGCAAGATCAAGAAAGGCAAGGGATTCGACCTCGAGGATTTCCGCGAACAGCTGCAGCAGATGAAGAACATGGGCGGGGTGGGCAGCATCGTTGACAAACTGCCCGGTATGGGTGCCATGCCGCCCGGAGCGGCATCCATGGTGGACGATTCCCAGTTCGCCCGTATGGAAGCCATCATCAATTCCATGACCCCCAGGGAGCGCGTCAACCCGGATATTCTCAACGGTTCGCGTAAACGCCGCATCACCCGAGGCTCGGGTACCCAGATCCAGGATCTCAACCGTCTGCTCAAGCAGCACAAACAGATGCAGAAGGTGATGAAAAAAATGAAGGGTGGGGGAATGGCCAACATGATGCGGGGCCTGGGGGGCAGGAAAGGCCCCGGTGGCTTTCCTGGTGCCGGCGGAGGTGGAAACTTCCCGGGGTTCAAATAGAATAGCCCGGTCCCCACTAACTTCCCTTCCCATGGGCCGACAATTGGCATAAAATACGCGCCTTTTTATCCGGGCGAAGCCGGATTCTCGGTGATTTGAGAATTCCAAGCCCCCGGATTCACAGGTTTTTCAAGTTCTCAATACGGGAAAAGAGTAAATGGTAACAATTCGATTATCCCGGGGTGGCGCCAAGAAGCGACCGTTTTACCACATTACGGTGAGCGACAGTCGCAATGCCCGTGATGGCAGGTTTATCGAGCGCATCGGTTTCTTTAACCCCATCGCCCGCGGCAAAGAAGAGCGACTGCGCCTGGATCTTGAGCGTATGCAATACTGGCTGGGCCAGGGTGCCCAGTCCAGTCCGCGGGTAGCAAAGCTGGCAAAGGAAGCCGCCGGGTCCGCGAGCACCGAAGCCTGATCGGGTAGCGCCCGCGGTTGTCCTGTTGATGACTGGCAGCAAGCAGACCAATGGGCAGGTTTCAACCAGTGAGGACGGGTCGGCAAAGCTGATTACCCTGGGCAGGGTTGGCAAGACTCACGGAATCAAGGGCTGGTTGAAACTTTATTCCTATACCGACCCGGTGACGAATATCACTGACTTTGACCGGTTCATGGTGGCGAAGTCCACTGACCGGTCCGGTCTTGGCGCCAGCGCCGGTGGGAAGCCACTGCCGGCGGAATTACAGGTGGATCAGATCCAGGTCCGCAACGACCGGTTGCTGGTTCATTTCATCGGCTACGACGACCCTGAAACCGCCGGGACACTGGTGGGTTGCCAGCTGCAGGTGTCGGCTGACCGACTGCCGGAACTGGATGCGGAAGAGTACTACTGGCATCAGTTGATCGGCTTGCGGGTGATCAACGGCGACGGCCAGTGGCTTGGGAACGTGGATCAACTGCTGGAGACCGGTGCCAACGACGTAGTGGTGGTCCGGCCCTGTGCGGGAAGCCTTGACGATAGAGAACGGCTTATCCCCTATCTTCGGGACAGCGTGATAACCCGGGTCGATCTCGACGCGGGGGAACTGAAAGTGGACTGGCGCGCAGACTTTCTGCTTTGACATCCCGGCAGGCGGCGCGACCTGGTCAAGGCAGCAGCGGGGGAAACATTTTTTGCAGATCGCCGTAGTGACCCTGTTCCCCGAAATGTTTGCGGCCATCGGTGACTATGGCGTGACGGGCAGGGCCCTGGGCAACGGACTGATCGATCTGTCCTGCTGGAATCCCCGGGATTTCACGCTTGATCGGCATCGCACCGTGGATGACAAGCCATTTGGCGGGGGTCCCGGGATGCTGATGAAGACTGCGCCGCTGCAGGCAGCTATCGGGGCGGCGAGGCAGGCACTGGACACTGGTGATAGCGACCGCAGGCCCAGGGTGATTTACCTGTCGCCCCAGGGACGCCGGCTGGACCAGGCCGGTGTCAGCCAGTTGGCTGAGACGGATCAGCTGGTCCTGGTGTGCGGACGCTACCAGGGTATTGACGAACGCGTGCTGGTCAGCGAAATCGACGAGGAATGGTCCATCGGCGATTACGTCATCAGCGGTGGCGAGCTGGCGGCCATGGTGCTTATCGATGCGGTGACCCGCTTGCAGCCCGGCGCACTGGGAGCCGAGGACAGTGCCGGGCAGGACAGTTTTGCCATTGGCCTGCTGCATTGTCCGCAATATACCCGGCCCCGTGAAATCGCCGGCTTGACGGTGCCGGAGACGCTGCTGAGTGGCGATCATGAACAGATACGGAAGTGGCGACTGAAGCACAGTCTTGGCGCCACGTGGCGTAAACGACCGGATTTGCTGGCGGTGACAGAACTGGACAGTGAACAGCAGGCCCTTTTGCAGGAATACATAGACGAATACGCAGCAAGCCGGCAGAGCCGGCCGGATGAGCATTCAGGAGCGAAATCATGAGCAAGAACAAGGTAATCCAACAGATCGAAGCGGCGCAGATGGACAAGCAGGTTCCGGAATTCGGTCCCGGTGACACCGTGGTTGTCCAGGTCAAGATCAAGGAAGGCGATCGCGAGCGTCTGCAGGCCTTCGAAGGCGTGGTCATTGGCAAGCGCAATCGCGGTCTCAACTCGGCCTTTACAGTGCGCAAGATTTCACACGGCGTGGGGGTGGAACGGACTTTCCAGACCTACAGTCCACTGGTGGACAGCATCGAGGTGAAGCGCCGAGGCGATGTCCGCCAGGCCAAGCTCTACTACCTGCGTGAACTCACCGGTCGGGCTGCACGGATTACGGAGAAACTGGACAAGCGCTCCGGGGACAATCCGGCCTGATCGGCAGCCACGATGGCAGCAGTGCAGCCCGGCGGCGGCATCGTTCCGGCAGAATGACCGGACGAAGTGGCTTGTCAGCAGCCTGTGGCGTACCCTGGCAGCCGGCAGTTACCGGATAATGTGGCGGTTCTGACGAAGAGATCAGCAGTTTTCCGGTCTGAATACGATAATATCGATATTCCGGAAGCGTAACAGGCCGCCGACCCGTGCGGCGGCCCGGTGCAAATCCCTACTCAACTGGCTGGTACCGTACTATGATAAATTTGCTCAAGACACTCGCCGTTGCAATCGGCGCTTTCCTGGTTCTGCATTCAACATCCTTCGCCCAGGCCATCGATGAGTCCGCTCTCGAGGCACTGCGGGCGCGCCTGGCAGTGTCGCTGGAAGACGCCTCACGGGGACAGATCCAGGTGCTGTCGCTGACTCCCACGGCCATGGCAAACATGGTTGAGGTGGAGCTCAACACCGGCGAAATTCTCTACACCAATGTGACCGGCGAATTCCTGTTTGCCGGCGATATGTTTCAGGCCAGCCCCGACGGCTTGGTCAACCTGTCCGCGGCCACCCGGCAGAAACGCACGGTGGAGAAGATCGCGGCCATTCCCACGGACGAAATGATAATCTTCGAGCCTGACGAAACCCGCGCCGCGATAACGGTGTTCACCGACGTCGACTGTCAATACTGCCGCGCACTGCATCGGGACATGGACAAGTTGATGGATCTGGGTATTGAGGTTCGCTATATCGCCTATCCGCGTGGCGGCCAACAGGCCACGTCCTTCGACAAGATGATTTCCGTGTGGTGCGCCGATGACCGCAAGAAAACCCTGACCCAGGCGAAGAACGGTCAGAATCTGCCGGAACGTGACTGCGAAAATCCCGTGCTCAGGCATTATGCCCTGGGCAATGAAATCGGTATTTCCGGAACGCCTGCACTGGTGCTGGCCGACGGGCGGGTCATCCCCGGCTACATGGATTCGGAACGACTGGCTGCACTGCTGCTGGACGACTGAGCTGTCAATTTCAATCCCCGGCGGGCTGTCGTCCGCCGGGCCCGCAAGTCTCCTTTTCCTGCCTTCTGTACCTGTTCTGCTTAAGCAATTAACGCACTCAAGGTGCTGAGCTGCCTGACGGTTTACAGTATAATTCGCGCTTTTGCCAAACCACTGTCAAGGAGCGACCTTGAATTCTGACGTTAAACCCGCCGGAAAACCGGTGCGCATCGGTATTTGTGGCCTGGGAACAGTCGGCGGCGGCACTTATCGGCTGCTGAAGGAAAACCGGGACGAAATTTCCAGGCGGCTGGGACGGGACCTGCAGGTCTGTCACGTGGCCTCCCGGACGCCAAAGCCCCAGTATGACATGCCGGGGGTAAAGTCCAGCACCGATATCTTCGCCGTGGTGGACGACCCCGAAGTGGATGTCGTGGTGGAATCCATCGGCGGTTTCGACCCGGCCCGGGAACTGGTTACCCGGGCAGTGGCAAACGGCAAGCATGTCGTGACCGCGAACAAGGCGCTTATCGCGCTGCACGGCAACGAATTATTTGAACTGGCGGAAAAGCGGGGTGTGGTCATCGCCTACGAAAGTGCCGTCGCCGGTGGCATTCCGATCATCAAGGCGCTGCGGGAGGGCCTCGCCGCCAATTCCATTCACTGGCTGGCCGGCATCATCAATGGCACAGGTAATTTTATTCTCACTGAAATGGAGCAGAAACACCGGGATTTCGCCGATGTACTGCGAGAGGCCCAGGCGCTCGGCTATGCTGAGGCCGATCCCACTTTCGACGTGGAAGGCATAGACGCCGCCCACAAGCTGACTATCCTCGCCTCAATTGCCTTCGGCATGCCCCTGCAGTTCGACAAGACTTATACCGAGGGTATCAGCGCCATTACCACGGATGATGTCAATTTTGCCAGGGAGCTGGGTTATGTCATCAAGCACCTGGGAGTTGCCAGGGTCAGCGAGCGGGGCGTGGAAATGCGGGTGCATCCAACGCTGATATCCGAAAAGCGCCTGCTGTCTCATGTGAATGGGGTGATGAACGCCATTCTGGTCAAGGGCAATTCCGTTGGCGCGACGCTGTATTACGGTGCCGGTGCCGGCGCCGAGGCCACGGCTTCAGCGGTGGTGGCCGATATCATGGATATCGCCAGGGGAACGAGCAGCCCGGCAGGAAGCGGCAATAACAGCGCTTTGCCGTCGCTGGCATTCAACCGCCTCAATGCCGATCTGCCGGTACTGTCCATTGATGAAATTGATACGGCGTATTACCTGCGCATTCACGCCCTGGATAAAGTGGGTGTTATGGCAAAAATCTCCAGCGTACTGCAGGATTTTCAGATCAATATTGAAGCGGTGATTCAGAAAGAGCCGGAAGTTCACGGTACAGGTAAAGTGCCGGTTATAATTCTTACCGATACGGTACGGGAAAGCCGTATCAATAGCGCCATCAATGCGCTGGAAGCCCTGCCGGAAGTTGCCGGCAGCATTGCGCGCATACGCGTGGAAGAGCTGGACAGCGAGGAAGCCAATTGAAATACGTCAGCACGCGTGGCGGTGGCACACCGCAGGATTTCGAACAGGTTCTTCTCACCGGCCTGGCACCGGATGGCGGTCTTTATGTACCCGCCGAATTACCAACGTTCAGCCCGCAGGAAATCGCCGGCTGGTCCGGGCTGTCCTACAATGAAGTGGCTTTCCGGGTTATCAGGCCGTTTGTCGCCGATACGATTCCGGAAGCAGACCTGCGTCGCTGTATCGACGAAAGTTACGCCGAATTTTCCCATCGGGCTATCGCTCCCCTCACCATGCTCGATGCCAACGAGTGGATCCTGGAGCTGTTTCATGGTCCCACGCTTGCCTTCAAGGATTTTGCCCTGCAGGTGCTTGGTCGGCTGCTGGATTTCGTCCTGACCCGACGGGACCAGCGCGTTGCCATCCTCGGCGCGACCTCCGGCGATACCGGCTCGGCGGCCCTGGAGGGCTGCCGACATTCCGATCATGTCGATATATTCATTCTCCACCCGCACCAGCGAATTTCCGAAGTCCAGCGTCGGCAGATGACCACGGTTCAGGGCGACAACGTCCACAACCTGGCAGTCAGGGGAAATTTCGACGATTGTCAGAAAATCGTCAAAACAGCATTTGGTGATCAGGGCTTTCTGCCGGCAGATCGGCAGCTGGTGGCAGTGAACTCCATCAACTGGGCCAGGATCATGGTGCAGATAGCGTACTATTTCTACGCAGCGGTGAATCTTGGCGGTCCCGGCCGGCCGGTGTCCTATTCGGTACCGACCGGCAATTTCGGTGATATCTATGCCGGTTACCTGGCCAGGCAAATGGGCCTGCCGGTGAGCCAGCTGGTGATCGCCACCAACCGCAACGACATCCTGCACCGGCTCATCAGCGAAAATGCCTACCAGGTTACAGAACTGGCTCCCAGCTATTCACCAAGCATGGACATCATGGTGTCCAGTAACTTCGAGCGCTACCTTTACGATCTGTTTCAGCGGGATGCGGAACGTCTTCGGGACTTTATGCTGCGCTCTACTTCGGAGACTCTGCACCTTGATGAGCCCCTCTGGTCCCGGGCCAGGGAATGTTTTTCCAGCTACGCGGTTAGCGACAAGGAGACCTGCGCGATGATTCGCCAGGTCTACGAGGAAACCGAAGTTCTGCTCGACCCCCATACGGCGGTCGGCGTGAAAGCGGCGCGTGAGTGTAACAACGACAGGCAGGTCCCCATGATTACCCTGGCCACCGCCCACCCGGTAAAATTCGCCGACGCCGTCAACGCGGCAGGCATAGCGACACCGCCGTTACCCGTTCACCTGGAGGATCTCATGGAGCGTCCCGAGTCCTGCACGGTGGTGGACAGCTCGATCACCGCGGTCACCGAATTTATTGCGCAGAATCTCACTGCCTGACTCACTGAAATGATGTGAATTATCCGGACAGGACACTATCTGACAGCTTATGAATCCGCTGATTCAACGTCGTGAACCGGATCGCAGCCTGGAGCTGCCGGGCGGACTGCATCCGCTGGTTCGGCGGGTCCTGCTGCGCCGGCCTCTGCAGTCTGTCGATGAACTGGACCTGTCGTTAAAAAACCTGCTGTCGCCGGATGGTCTGCTGGGCGCCGGAGACGCCGTGGATCTGCTGGTCAGGCACCTGCAGAAGCAGAGCAGGATACTGGTGGTTTCCGATTTTGACGCCGACGGGGCGACCAGCTGCGCCCTGACCCTGCGGGCGCTCCACAGCCTGGGATTCGAAAATCTTGACTACATCGTACCCAACCGTTTCGAATACGGCTATGGCCTGACCCCTGAAATTGTCGAGCTTGCCGCGACCCGCGACCCCGACCTGATCATTACCGTGGATAACGGCATTTCCAGCCTGGACGGGGTGGAAAGTGCCCGCCAGGCCGGCATCGAGGTGCTGATAACGGATCACCATCTGCCGGGCGCCGCGTTGCCGCGGGCCGAGGCAATCGTCAACCCGAATCAACCCGGTTGCCGGTTCGCCAGTAAATCACTGGCCGGGGTCGGTGTCATTTTTTACCTGATGCTGGCCTTGCGTGCCAGGCTGCGGACCGAGGGCTGGTTTACCGGCAAGGGGCTGAAGGAGCCGAACCTGGGGGAACTGCTGGACCTCGTCGCCCTGGGCACAGTAGCCGACGTGGTACCCCTGGATTTCAACAATCGCATACTGGTCAACGAAGGACTGCGGCGTATCCGCGCCGGCCGTGCCTGTCCGGGCATCCAGGCCCTGCTGCAGGTCAGTCGGCGTACCGGTCGCAACCTCGTTGCCGGTGACCTGGGCTTTGCCATCGGTCCTCGGTTGAACGCTGCCGGTCGCCTTGACGACATGTCGCTGGGGATCGAATGCCTGTTGACAGAGTCGATGGATGCGGCCTACCGGATGGCGGTTCAGCTGGACGGACTCAACTCGGACCGGAGGCTTATCGAAGCCGAGATGCGTGATCAGGCTTTCAACAACCTGGCGGATCTGGAGCTGGGTGACGAGCAGCTGCCTGCCGGCCTGTGCGTTTACCGCGAGGACTGGCATCAGGGAGTAATCGGCATCCTGGCATCGCGTATCAAGGACAAATACCATCGACCGGTAATCGCGTTTGCCGACGCTGGGACCGCCGACAGCGAATCGGAGGCGCAGCTCAAGGGCTCGGCGCGATCCATCGCCGGCTTCCACATACGCGATGCCCTGGATGCCATAGCCAGCCGGAATCCCGGGTTGATCAGCAAGTTCGGCGGCCACGCCATGGCGGCGGGTCTCAGTCTCGACCGGGACAAACTCGAGGCATTCAGCCAGGCATTCGACAGTTACGCCGCGCAGGCCCTGGACGAGGATGCCCTGCAGGCACGGATCCTGACAGATGGCGAACTGGAGGCCGGCGAGTTCGACCTGTCCGCGGCGGAAGCGCTGGCAGCGGCAGGGCCCTGGGGACAGGGTTTCCCCGAACCCGTATTCGATGGCGAGTTTGCCGTCCAGGACCTTCGCGTTCTCGCGGACAAGCACCTGAAACTGTCAGTTCTGCCGGCAGATGGTCATGCCGCGGTGGAGGCCATCGCCTTCAATGCCGATCTCAGCCTGGACCTGAAGCCCGGGGACAACGTGGCCCTGGTCTATCGATTGGGGGTGAATGAATTCAGGGATTCCCGTCGCGTACAGCTGGTGGTGGAACAACTGCGTCTGGCCTGAAGATTTCAGGGTAGCAGCCTGGAGTGATTTCCGGGAAATCCGGGTCTACTGGTCCAGGGAAACAGTGCCGGTCACGGCACTGGGCCTGATCCGGGTCAGACATTTGCCTGAACGATAACCCCAAACAGCAGCGGGTCAGGCCGCCGGCGTGTCGGCGTGGTCGTGTACACGGTCCTGATTTCGTCCCTTGATTTCATGGAAAGTGCCGCAAATTCAATGACATCTGTCTGGATTTTTGGTAGTTTCCAACGCAGGTAATCACCTCCGGCAGCGGGCGCACGTAAGCAATACCCTATACTGCGGTTCAATCCCAATAACAGGTCAATCCATGAGACATTTCGCTACCGCCATCATCCTACTGACAGGTTTCCTGCTTGTCAGCCACACTGCCCGGGCGCAGGACTCCGGAACAGACCTGTTCCAGTCCGAGGAGATCGCAGTTCAGCTGGTGGCGGAAACCACCAACGTTGTACCTGGCGAAACCCTGTGGCTGGGAATACGTCTTGATCCCATCGAGCACTGGCACACTTACTGGAAATTTGGCGGTGACAGCGGTGAGGCAACTGCCGCCAGCGAATGGCAATTACCGGCCGGCGCAACGGCGGGTGAAATACTCTGGCCGACGCCGGAGTGGACGCCGTTCGAGGGAACCAACCTGGTGACCTTCGCCTACGAACGGGAAGTTCTGCTGCCACTTCCGGTTTACGTTCCCGCGGATTATGACCGCGACAGCTTTGCACTGAGCACGCGCATCGACTGGCAGGTCTGCGACGTGATCTGTATTCCCGGTGATGCCACGTTTAGCCTGACCCTGCCGGTGGGGGACAACCTGCAGCCTGATCCTGCCTGGCAGTCCGCCTTTGCCACCAGCCGGGCGAACCTGCCGGATACCGGCCACCAGCTTGCCGCTCACTTCAACACTCACGACGGCAAGGTCAATATCATGGTGGCCTCGCCGGACCCGGTGTTCGAAGAGGCGGAAGAGGCCTATTTCTTCACCGAGCAGGGACGCATCATGAAATACGCGCCCTATCGGCAGAACATGATCGAGGAAGATCGCCTGCAGATCAGCTTCGAGCAGCACCGTCGCATTCCCGCCGACCTGGAACAGTTCAGCGGCGTTCTTGCCGTCATTGATGACGCCGGGACTACGCGCTCGTATGCGGTGTCTCCGGCACGGACACAGGTGGCCTGGGATCATCGCATGGAAGTGGAATTGTTATCCGCAACCACCAGCCTGGTGCCCGGCGAAAGCCAGTGGCTGGCGGTCCGGTTGAAACCGGACCAGGGCTGGCACACCTACTGGAAAATGGCCGGGGACAGTGGCGAGCCTACCCGGACCACGGAATGGACGGCACCGGAAGGCACTATCATCAGCGATTTCCAGTGGCCGGCACCCCACTGGCTGCCGTTTCCGGGCTCTGACCTGGTGAACTACGGCTACGAGGACGAGGTCGTTCTGCCGTTTGAGATTGTTGTGCCCCGGGCAGACGCCGGGCAGGTGACCCTGTCGACCACAGTTGAGTGGTTCGTCTGCGAACTGATCTGTATACCCGGACAGCACCGACTGGACCTGACCCTGCCGGTCACCGACGTGGCGGAAGGGGATGCCGTCGCTACAGCAATAATCGATGCCGCCCTGGACGAGGTTCCGGTACAGGACCATGACATTGATTTTCTGATTGCCGCCGCGGGAGATCGCGTCAGCCTGGGCTTTCAGAGCGCTCAACGGGAATTTGACGACGTGGTTGACGCGTGGTTCTTTCCCGAGCAGCGACGGGTCATCGCCAACGGGCCGCTGCGGGATGTGAGCATCCAGCCAGGCATGCTGCAGATCACGCACGAACAGCCACGGCGGATGCTGACTGATCTCAGCGGGGTATACGGGACCCTGGTGGTGGCCGACGGTCAGGGCAATCGTCGCGCCTATGATTTCATCGATCCTGCCGCCGACGCCAATCAGTTTACGGTTGCGCCCCTGGCGGCACCGGCAACCGGGGCCGGCGCCGGGCCGGGGGATTCCGCAACGCCCGTCGCCGTGCTGGGCTTCATGCTGGCGGCCCTGGCAGGGGGGCTGATCCTGAATCTCATGCCCTGTGTTTTCCCGGTGTTGTCACTGAAGGCGCTTACCTTTGCCAGTAATGCCGGTGCCGGGGTACGCAAGCAGCGCCTGGATGGCCTGGTTTATACCGGTGGTGTGGTGCTTTCCTTCGCGCTGCTGGCTTCCGTATTGATTGCCCTGCGGGCCGGTGGCGAGTTGATAGGCTGGGGATTCCAGTTGCAGGAGCCCTGGTTTATCGCCCTGATAATATACCTGTTTTTCCTCATGGGGCTGAGCCTGTCCGGCGTGTTCGAAATCGGCACCAGCCTGATGAGTACCGGCAGTTCGTTAACCGACCACAGTCACGGTTATCGACGGTCGTTTTTCACCGGTGTGCTGGCAGTCATCGTGGCTACACCCTGCACCGCTCCGTTCATGGGGCCGGCATTGGGTTTTGCCCTGTCCCAGCCGTGGCTGATAGCCATGCTGGTTTTCCTGGCTCTGGGCGTGGGCATGGCGTTGCCGATCCTGGTGCTGTCATTCCTGCCGGCCCTGGTGAAATACATGCCCAAACCCGGCAACTGGATGGTGACCTTCAAGGAATTCATGGCATTCCCCCTGTATGCCACGGCACTGTATTTTCTCTGGGTATTGGGCACCCAGGTTGGCGTAACCGGCATGTCGCTGGTGCTGGTATCGTGCGTGTTCCTGGCCTTTGCCATCTGGCTTACCCGGAAGACGCGAGGGGCGGGTGCCTTCTGGCGCTACGGTTATCGCACCGTAGCGGTGGGCTGCGTGGTCCTTGCACTGCTGGTACTGCAGTCACCTTTCCTGCAGCCGGTTTCTTCCGCTTCGCTGGCGGGACAGTCAGGATCGGGACAATCGGCTGGATTTGAACCGTTCAGTACACAGCGACTGAATGAGCTGCGGGATGCCGGTCGACCGGTTTTTGTCAATATGACCGCCGCCTGGTGTATTACCTGCCTGGCTAATGAGCAGACCACCCTCGGAACGGAAACAGTGCAGCAGGCCATGGTCGACAACGACGTGACCTATCTCAAGGGAGACTGGACCAACGAGGATCCCGAAATAACCACGATCCTGAACCAGTTTAACCGGCCATCGGTACCGCTGTACGTGCTTTACCCGGGACAGTCGGACCGTGAGCCGAAAATCCTCCCCCAGATTCTGACGCCGTCAACCATGCTGCAGGCCTTTGCCGAATTGCAGTGAGAAGGCCTGTCACTATGTACAAGGATGTAACACGCTGCAGTATCGCTTTGCTTCGAATACCGTTGGCACTGGTACTGCTGCTGGCTGCACCCGCCCACGGTCAGCAACTGAACTTTTCCGGGGCACTGGAGCAGGCCGGGCATCTTCCGCGACTGCATTCTCTGTTGATTTCCCATCGTGGTGAGCTGGTGGTGGAGGAATATTTCAATGGCCGGGACCGGTATCAGCCCGCCAATATGAAGTCGGCGTCAAAGAGCGTAATTTCCGCCCTGGTGGGTATCGCCATTGATCGCGGGCTGATAGCGGGTACGGAACAGCCGATTCAGGATTTTTTCCCCGACTACTTTTCGGCAATCGACGATCCCCGCAAGCAGTCAATCACCGTGGAGGACCTGCTGACCATGCAGTCCGGGCTGGAGACTACCAGTAACCGCAACTATGGTCGGTGGGTGCTGAGTGATGACTGGATCGAGTTTGCCCTGGAACAGCCGGTGGTGGCACCAGCGGGGAAAGCAATGATCTACAGCACTGGCAGTACGCACCTGCTGTCGGCAATTATCAACCGGGCCAGCGGTATGACCACCCGCCAGTTCGCCCAGCGCTTCCTGGCGGAGCCGCTGGGTTTTTCCCTGGCCTACTGGAGCCAGGATCCCCAGGGCTATTACTTTGGCGGTAACGACCTGGAAATAACTCCCCGTGCCATGCTTGCCTTTGGCGAGATGTATCTTCACGACGGCCGTGCCGGTGGCAGTCGGGTGCTGCCGGCGGACTGGATCCGGGATTCCTTTCAGCCCCACGCCACTTCACCCCGGGGCCAGGGTCGGTTTTACGGCTATGGCTGGTGGTTGAGAGACCTGGCCGACATGCTGGTCCCGGTGGCCTGGGGATACGGTGGGCAATTGATATTCGTGGTGAAGGAGTTCGAGCTGGTAGTAGTGGCTACTTCGGACAGTACGCCGGGTCCGGCCCGTCGGGGGCATTTGCGACGTCTGTATGACCTGGTTGAGGACGAGGTTCTGTGGCCGGTCAGGAGCGCCTCGCCACCCCTGGCGGGAAACTGATGAAGTACCCGGGCTCCATTCGCGCCTGCAGTCTTTCGCAACCCGGATCAGCCGGCCCTGCCGGCGGATACGCTGAAGAGGCTGTCAGGGAACGGTCATGGGTGCAAACCAGTCCGACTGATCTGACTGTCCGCCGGAAGCCGGCGTGATGCACAGGGATGATCAGCGGTGGTCGGGAAAGCACAGGGAGTGGTCGGAACCGCGGCGGCGACGCCCCGAGCCCGGGGTCGGGTTGGCAGACAATCCGGTGTGTCAGGAGCCCAGGTAGTATTCGATCTTGAGCTGGTTGATCTCGATGATATCGTGATTCTGCAGCTTCACTGAACGGGAACCGATTTCCACGCCGTTAACGCGCAGGGGCCTGCAGTCTTCGGCCTGTTCCAGGGCGACTATGAAGTGTCCGTCCGGACGCCGGTTGATCAGGACGACCTGCAAGCCGGGCCGACCGAGTTTTACCGATTCTTTTTCCAGGAACAATTCCTTGCCGGAACTTTTGCCGTTCAACAGCTGCAGTTTTGCCGTTTTCAGACGCTGCTCGAGGCTGGACTTGGCCGTTGAAGCCGAGTCCGGCGGTGTGGCGCCGTTTTTCGGCGTGCTTGCCTTGGCCGTATTGGCACCGATAAAGACGGTTTTCTCTATATCGCCTGCCGGCGCGGCACTGGGCCTGTTGTTGTAGTTGATGTAGCGCAGTTCGTGTTTGCCGATGGTAATCACGTCGCCGTTTTTCAGCGCGTGCTTGTCGATGCTGTGGCCGTTAACAAACGTTCCATTAGTGCTGTTGAGATCTTCCAGGAAGGAATCACCGAAAATTGTCAGCAGCTTGGCGTGGTGACCACTGACGGCGAGGTTGTCGATGCGGATGTCATTATCGTCTTTGCGACCAATCGTCATGACTTCCTTGTCGAGCGTGTACTCGCCGATTTTATTCGCGTTGAAGCTGAATTCTAATTTTCCAGACATCGAGATTTACCTGATCGATTTCAAGTTAAAAGGGCGCTAGCTGACGCGCTGGTTTTCAGCCGCTTAGGGTGACTGCATCCTGATAAGTATGACTGAAACGTTATCTTTGCCACCATTCTGGTTTGCCATTGCAACGAGGCTTTGTGCCTTTTCGTTAAGAGCCAGCTGTGGCTCCTGTAACACCTGCTCAATCATTGTATCGTCCAGCATGTCCGAGAGACCATCTGAACACAACAGGAACAGATCGTCCCGTTCCGCTTCCTGCTGAAGAATATCGACCTCGACATCCTCTGCGGTACCCAATGCCCGGGTGACGACATGATTGATTGAAGCCAGCCGGGCTTCGTCTTCGGTATAAAACCCCTTGTCGATCAAGTCCTGAACGAGGCTGTGATCTTTTGTGATGCGTTTCAAACTTTGTTCGCGAAACAGGTACAGTCTCGAATCACCAACGTGTCCTGCGTAGAGACGGGACCCTTCAACAACTGCCGCCACCACCGTGGTTCCCATCCCGTTTCTGGCGCTTACTTCTTCTGATGCCTCGTAAATTATTCGATTGCTGTTGGAAATTGTATTGGAAACCAGTTTCATCATCTGCGAACTGGTTATCGGTCTGCCGGATTGTTTAACCAGCCTCGATTTCATCTGGCGCAGCACCTGTTCCACTGCCATCCTGCTGGCAATTTCCCCGGCCTGGTGGCCTCCCATGCCATCTGCCAGCACGGCAATGCCTGAGCTGATGTCATAGCCGATGCAGTCTTCGTTATGATCCCTGGTCAGTCCCGTATCGGTAAACCCGGTTATTTCCACAGCGACGTCCGTTTTCGCCATCACTGGTCTCCCAGGAAGCCACGGAAGCCGTCGGCCACCTGGCTGTAAAGCTGGGGCACAACACTGCTCAGCTGGTGGCTGCCGTCGAAGAACAACACGTACTGAGACAGAATCAATACCAGGACACCGAACATCTTGAACGTCCGGGTCTTGTACAATGGTGTTTTCTGTTGTTGTGCAACCAGTTCGAAGACCGGTTCCTGGGCATCCTCCGCTATCTTGGGTAAAGTGATGGCAGTGATATCCTCTTTTTCGGCATTTTCGCCAGTTTCATCAAGGGAATCTGCTGGGACATCGACTTTATCCGGCGTGCTCGACCCGGTGATATCGAGATGAGCTTCAAACATCCGGATGCAGCGCTTCAGGCTGTCCTTGTGACGCCGCTCGGGAATAGTGGACAACATGGTGGTGATCAGTTCCTGGATATCACCGGGTAAATCCAGGAAGGTCTTGCCCTTGGACTGGCGGCCCGCCGGCGCCTGTCGCGGCAGGCTGCCGGTAAATAGCTGGTACAGCACAACCCCGACGGAGTAGATATCAGCGGCCACGCTCTGGGATTCATCCTGCAGGCTGTAAAAGTGGGCATTCTTGATGTTGCTCAGATCATCCTGAAGACCGAAATCGGTGATCTTCACCTGTCCGTCGTCGGTGAAAAGGATATTGGTGGGTCGCAGATGGCCGTGCACGATCTGGTGTTTGTGGGCGAAGGCCATGCCCTGGCAGATTTCCCGGCCGATTCTCAGCGTTTCATTCCAGACCAGGTTGAACGCCAGTTTGTCCTGCAGGGTGCCGCCGCTGACGTATTCCTGGACGAGGATGAACAGCCGGTCGTTGCGGGCGGTACCCAGCGTCTGCAGAATATTGGGATGCTGAATCCTGGCCAGCTTGTTGCTGACCTCGAAGCCGGAGGAATTGCTGGCTTTTTTCTTGATGACCAGCAGCGTGTTGCTGCGCTTCTGCTGGTAAAGATAGACCGATCCGTACCGATCCTCCCGCAGTACATCAAGGAGCTGGAATTTCGCCTTGATCTGGGTTATTCCCTGTTCGGCACGCTTTTTCTGATCACTGTGAATATGGGCGCCCTTCATGACGCTGAGTACGTCGATTTTCAGGGCCTCGGCGGACTCGGGACGATCGTCGGGATTGGGTTCCATGCACTGCAGGATGATACGATCGAGCTCGGGGCTGACTTCCGGATTCAGCTTTGACGGCGGGGGAAAGTGGCCGGTGGGCACTTCTCCGGTGAACAGCTTGTACATAACCACACCAAGGGAATAGATGTCGCTTTTCACCGTCACGTTGTCGGCGGAGTCGCGCTGTTCCGGGGACATGTAGTTGTAGGTACCCATGACCGTGCCTTCCACGGTCTTCTCGCTGGGTCGATGCTGGCCTTCGTAGAACTGGGCGATACCGAAATCCAGGACCTTGATATTGCAGTTATCGTCCACCAGGATGTTGTCCGGCTTGATGTCCCGGTGGATCACGTTGTTCTTGTGGGCATAGGCGATGGCTTTCAACAGCTGAATGATGATACCCATCTTGTTGTAGTGATCCAGCTGCATGACCTGGACAGCGTTGTTCAGGTCTATCCCCTCGATATACTCCATGACGAAGTAGGGCAGGTCATCCGCGTTGATTCCCCGGTCGATGACGTGAATGATGTTGGGATGATTGAGGCGGGCGATGATCAGGGACTCCCGCTCGAAACGATTGCGCGCTTCCCCGTGGTCCTCCAGTTCGTGCGTGAGAATCTTGATCGCTACCGGGCGTTCCAGGGAATCCTGGATTCCCCGGTAGACAAAGGCCATGCCGCCTTCGCCTATCTTGCTGAGATTCGAGTAGCCCTCAAGTCTGACCTGCTCTTCCATGGGAGTCTTTTTGCCTTGTAAAACAGAGGAATGTGGGTGTTACATAGCGTAAAGAGTGAGCTGCCTGAAAAATGTGATATTCTTCGCAAAATCACATAGTTAGGCAGACGGGCAATGTGACTGCCCGCGCAACTTGGGTAACCGGGATGGATCCGTTGATGAAGACCCTCAATTTCACCGCTATCGCCGTACTGGTGATCGCTATTTTTTACGTGCTGATTGTCGGGGAAGCATTGCTGCTTCCCCTGGTGGTGGCGGTGGCCTTGTGGTACCTCATTAACCTGCTGGCCAGCGGGTTTCGGCAGATCCCCATTGGGGTATACCGGATACCCAGGCCTCTCTGCCTGCTGGCCGCGGTGCTGACGTTTATCGCCCTGGGGTGGGCGGTAGTGAATTTTATCGGCTCCAACATTGCCGATGTGCGCCAGGTAATTCCTACCTATCAGGCCAATATCGAGGCCCGTATTCGTAACCTGCCGTTTTCCGAGTACCTCATCGACGAGCAGTCCGGCCGCTTTTCGGGCTTTATCCTGGATCCCGACTGGCTGGATCTGCCGGCCATCTTCACGTCCCTGGCCAGCACCTTCACCTCTATTGTGACCAGCGGCGGCATTATTCTGATCTACATTATTTTCCTCCTGCTGGAACAGGGCAACCTGGACAAGAAAGTGTCGGCCCTGGTGAAAAATCCCGAGCGGGAACGCAAGGTAAGAGGCATTATCCGCACCATTCAGCAGGATATTCGCAAGTACATCAGCATCAAGGTTTTTACCAGTTCGCTCACCGGCATTCTCAGCTACACCTTTCTGCGGATTGTCGATGTCGACTTTGCCGCAGTCTGGGGACTGCTCATCTTCCTGCTGAATTTCATTCCCACCATCGGATCCATCATTGCCACCATTTTTCCGGCGGTTATCGCCCTGGCCCAGTTTGAGGGTTATACCCAGTTCGGCCTGGTGCTGGTTGGTATCGGCAGTCTGCAGATTGCCATCGGTAATTTCCTGGAACCCAGGATGATGGGCACCTCGTTCAATCTCAGCCCACTGCTTATCCTGCTCAACCTGGGACTGTGGGGCTATATCTGGGGCGTAGTGGGGATGTTCCTGTGTGTGCCTTTTCTGATTATCGTGTTCATCGTGCTGGCTCACTTCCCCCAGACCAGACCCATCGCGGTGATGCTGTCGGCCGACGGCAATGTCGACTTTATCGACGAATGATGACGTCCACCGTGTCTGCAACGTCGGCTGGTTTTTTGTTCTGCAACCCCTTGTACTAACCGGCTATAATTCCCACGCTGCGGTTGTGGGACCTGTTGACCGCCGGCAATCACCCGAATCACCACCGAATACACGCCTAGCTGGATTTACTCAATGAAAAGCGCAGAAATCAGACAGAAATTCCTGGAATATTTTGCTCGCCATGGCCACGAGGTGGTCGCCAGCAGTTCCCTTGTGCCTGCCAATGACGCCACGCTGTTGTTCACCAACGCCGGCATGGTGCAGTTCAAGGAAGCATTCCTGGGCGAGGAAATCCGCGAGAATCCCCGCGCCGCCAGTTCCCAGCGCTGCGTACGGGCCGGGGGCAAGCACAACGATCTGGAAAATGTCGGCTACACGGCCAGGCACCATACCTTCTTCGAGATGCTGGGCAATTTCAGCTTCGGCGATTATTTCAAGCGTGAGGCCATTCAGTTCGCCTGGGAGTTCCTGACCGGAGAGTTGGGCCTGCCGGCCGACAGGCTCTGGGTCACGGTTTACCAGGATGACGATGAAGCGGCGGCACTGTGGCAGGATGAAATCGGTATCGACCCGGGGCGGCTGTCACGGCTGGGTGAAAAAGACAATTTCTGGTCCATGGGGGATACCGGACCCTGCGGACCGTGTTCCGAAATATTCTATGATCACGGCGATGACGTGCCTGGCGGTCCTCCGGGCAGCCCGGACGAGGACGGCGATCGTTACATTGAGATCTGGAACCTGGTATTCATGCAGTTTGACCGCCAGCCGGATGGCACGCTGAAGCCGCTCCCCAGGCCCTCGGTGGATACCGGCATGGGACTGGAACGCATTGCGGCGGTAATGCAGGGTGTTCACAGCAATTACGAGATCGACCTGTTCCAGGTACTGCTGAAGGCTGCAGCCCGCATTACCGGCGAGACAGACCTCAGCAGGCCGTCGCTGCAGGTTATTGCCGACCATATCCGTTCCTGTGCGTTCCTGATCGTCGATGGCGTCATTCCAGCCAATGAAGGGCGGGGCTATGTATTGCGCCGCATCATTCGCCGGGCCGTTCGCCACGGCTACCAGCTGGGCCTTGAGGACGTGTTCTTTTACCGGCTGGTGAGTGCCCTGGTGGATGCCATGGGCTCTGCCTACCCGGAACTCGTGGCGCGCCAGGATTTCGTGGAGAAAGTGCTGAAAGAGGAAGAGCAGCAGTTCGCGCGGACACTTGAGCACGGCATGAAAATCCTTGAACAGGCAATTTCCCGTCTTGATGGCAAGGTCATCCCGGGTGAGACGGTATTCCGCCTGTACGACACTTATGGCTTTCCGGTAGACCTGACAGCCGATGTCGCCCGGGAGCATAACCTGGGACTGGACATGGACGGCTTCGAGCAAGCCATGGCAGTGCAGAAGGAGCTGGCCCGATCGGCCAGTGGCTTCGGCAGTGCGGAAAAACTGGTCATCGACCTGGAGGATGCCACCGAGTTTATCGGCTACGAGCGACTGAACGGCGAGGGTACCATCCGCGCCATATTTCAGGACGGTAAGCCGGTGGACAGCGTGTCTGCCGATGACGAGGCGGACCTGATCCTGGATAACAGCCCGTTTTACGGGGAATCCGGTGGCCAGATTGGTGACCGGGGTATCCTGGAGGGCGAGGGTCTGACCTTTCAGGTTAACGATACCCAGAAACAGGGTGATTTTCTTATTCATCGGGGCGTCCTGAAGTCCGGCACGTTAAAGACCGGTGACCGCGTTATCGCCAGGGTATCCGCGGCGGACCGCGCGGCCATCACCCTGAATCACTCGGCAACCCACCTGATGCATGCGGCCCTGCGCGAGGTACTGGGCACCCATGTCACGCAGAAGGGCTCGCTGGTGACGGCAGAGCGGCTGCGCTTCGACTTTTCTCATCCGGCCCCGGTAACGGCGGCAGAGCTGCGGGCAGTGGAGGATCTGGTCAACCGGGAAATCCTGCAGAACACCCCGGTCTCCAAGGAAATCATGACCATGGATGAAGCCAGGCAGAAAGGAGCGCTGGCACTTTTTGGTGAAAAGTACGGCGACGAGGTGCGGGTTGTCAGCATGGGTGACCGGTTCTCCACCGAGCTGTGTGGTGGTTGCCACGTGCAGCGGACCGGGGATATCGGCCTGTTCAAAATCGTCGGCGAATCCGGCATCGCTGCCGGGGTTCGCCGGATAGACGCGGTGACGGGTCTTGGCGCCATTGATCTGGTCAACCGACGGGAGCAGACTTTGACGCAACTTGGTGAGATCGTCAGGTCCAGCGAGGAAGGGCTGGTGGACAGGATAAGCCAGCTGGCGGGCCAGGCCCGCAGCCTGGAAAAACAGCTGGAACAGTTGAAGGCGAAAATGGCCTCCTCCACCGGCAGCGATATAGCCAGCCAGGCACGGGAAGTGAACGGAGTAAAACTGCTGGCAGTTCGACTGGAAGGATTCAACGCCAAGTCATTGAGGGATACCGTGGATCAACTGAAGAACAAGCTGGGCGACGGCAGTGTCATTGTCCTGGCCAGCGAAGATGGCGGCAAGGTCAACCTGGTGGCAGGTGTCACACGGGACCTGACGGACAGGATCAAGGCCGGCGACCTGATCAATATGGTGGCGGGAAAGGTTGGCGGTAAAGGGGGAGGCCGGCCCGACATGGCGATGGCAGGCGGAAGTGACCCGGCCGGCATACCGGCCGCCCTGCAGAGCGTCGAACCCTGGGTTTCGGAGCGGGTTTGAGAGACAGTGCCACGACCCTGCCGATTAGGACCTCGGCACGGAACAGCGTACCCGATCTGTTAAGGAACCTCTGATTAATCATGGCAACAGGCTGGCTTTCAGGCGAGTTCACTGACCAGGCACCCTGCCGCCGGAATACGCCGTGATTGCATTCAGGTTGTTGTTACTGTTTAATTTGCAGCTTTTTGCAGGACGGTTACGGTTACGATGGCATTGATCGTTCAAAAATACGGTGGAACTTCGGTGGGCTCAACCGAGCGTATCGAGGCGGTAGCAGACAAGATAGCCGGCTTCAGGGATCGTGGTGATGATGTCGTCGTGGTGGTTTCTGCCATGAGCGGGGAAACCAACCGGCTGGTGAGCCTGGCCCAGGCCATTGCCGTGAATCCGCCTCCACGGGAAATGGATGTTCTGCTCTCCACGGGGGAGCAGGTCACCATTGCCCTGCTGTGCATGGCCTTGCAGAAAAGGGGCTGTCCGGCCCGATCGTTTACCGGTGGCCAGGTACGGATTCTCACCGACGCTGCCCATACCCGGGCGAGAATCAGGCAGATCGACGACCAGCATATCCGCCAGGACCTGGCAGCGGGTCGAGTAGTCGTGGTGGCTGGATTCCAGGGTGTTGATGATAACGGCAACATAACCACCCTGGGACGAGGGGGCTCCGATACCACCGCGGTGGCCCTTGCCGCGGCGCTGAAAGCAGACGAATGCCAGATTTACACCGATGTAAAGGGTGTCTACACCACGGACCCGCGGGTGGTGAAGGATGCCAGCCTGCTGGCAACCATCACCTTTGAAGAAATGCTGGAGCTGTCTAGCCTTGGCGCCAAGGTGCTGCAGATCCGCTCGGTGGAGTTTGCCGGCAAGTACAAGGTTCCACTGCGGGTGTTGTCCAGCTTTGAAGACGGGCCTGGTACCTTAATCAGTGTAGAGGAAGAGAAAGATATGGAAGAACCGGCCATTGCGGGTATCGCCTTTGCCAGAGATGAAGCCAAGATTACCGTGTCCGGTGTACCGGATGTGCCGGGAGTGGCCTACAAGGTTATCGGGCCGGTCAGCGACGCGGGCATCGAGGTGGATGTAATCGTCCAGAACGTCTCCGCCGACGGCACTACCGACATAACCTTTACCGTCAAGCGCAGTGACTGTGCCCAGGCACAGAGTATTCTGCAGCAGGTGGCACCGGAAATCGGCGCCCACCAGGTCAGTGTGGACGATCGGATCTGCAAGGTGTCCATAGTGGGGGTTGGCATGCGCTCCCACGCGGGAATCGCCAGCAGGATGTTCAAAACCCTGGCGGATGAGAACATCAATATCCAGATCATTACCACGTCGGAAATCAAGATCTCTATAGTCATCGAGGAAAAATACCTGGAACTGGCCGTCAGGGCGCTGCATGCTGCCTTCGAACTGGGTGATCCCGATTATCAGCCTGATCCCGGGGATAGCGCCTGATCGACCCGACAGCGGTTTCGGCGCGGATTGCCCCGGTCCTGGAACAGGCCAGGGCCCTGGTCTCCGGGGTAGCCGTTCAACTGAAAAGGCGAATTAGCCACGATGGGACTACGGCAGTCAGGGCGGAGTGCAGCGATCTGTTTACAGCGACTGGTGAATGCGGACAGCACGGGCCCGGCGTATGCCAATTGGGTGTTTCCAAGCTGGGTAAATCCGTGAATAATGGGGCAGGCAACGGAATGGTAAAAGGAGGTAACACATGCTGATTTTAACCCGTCGAATCGGGGAGACCCTGATGGTGGGCGACGATGTCACCATCACGGTGTTGGGCGTAAAGGGCAACCAGGTCAGGATAGGCGTCAATGCTCCGAAGGACGTGGCAGTGCATCGTGAAGAAATCTACCAGCGAATCCAGAAAGAAAAATCCGGCGATTTCGACCCGGACGAGGGATCCGGGGAAGCTCCCTGACCGGCCACACGGCCTGTTTCCTCCAATACTTTCGTTGCCTCCCAAGTCTGCCAATCCAGGCTTTGTATGATATTATTCGCGTTCTTCACGGAGAGGTGGCCGAGTGGCTGAAGGCGCGCCCCTGCTAAGGGCGTATAGGTTAACCCCTATCGAGGGTTCGAATCCCTCCCTCTCCGCCAGCAATAAAAAAGCCCGCCTAGAGCGGGCTTTTTTATTGCTGGCGGAGAGGGTCGGCAAGAAAGCTGGTGGTTCGACAGCTGCGCAGCAGCGCAGACAGCCGCAGGCTGCCCCGCAGGGGTGAGGGATTTGTCTCCCGACAAATCCCGAATCAATCCCTCCGGATAGCTTAATGCAAGTGCATGAACGAAGCCCTGAGCGGGCTTTTTTAAGTCCTCCCCAACACCGATTCTGTAAAGAAAACTGACGCGTCCATGACCAAAGGCGGGCATGTCAGCGCGAAATTTTGTGACGGAGTCCACGAAAAAAAGCCACAAAGTAAGACGCCTTGCCACAAATGCAGCATGTAAAACTGGCATGAGATATGCAGCTAATTACATTGGTTGAATCTCAACGAATTGTGGCCGGCGGTCAGCAATCAGTCGGCGCTACACCGGGAGCGGGTTGACCTGCCCGTGTCTTCCCGGAAATGGATTACACGCATCGTCAAAGGAGCAGACATGATCAGGGTAATTGGTTTTATTTCAGGCGTCTTACTGGCAGCTAACGTCAATGCATTACCGTTATTGATTAACGGTGGTTTTGAAGACCTTGGCGGCAATGTTGTTTCAGGCAACTGGAGTTACTTCAATGCATTGCCAGGCTGGAACGGCGTCAACAACATAGAAGTGCAGAAGGATGGATTCCTGGCCGACGGATTTGGCAGTTATTACGTGGAGTTGAATGCCCATCCCGCCCAGAACGCGTCTTTCGAACTGCATAGCGATGCTTTTCTGACCATACCGAACCAGGAATATACCCTGAGTTTCTTCGCACAGAAACGGAGCGGGAACGATGGCAGTTTCACGGTAACTGTGGACGGGTTCAGCCAGGTGGTTAACTCCCACGTAACCGGCAGTTTTAACCAGTTTACCTATAATTTCATCGGTACCGGTGCCCTGACCAGCGTGACGTTCATTTCAGGCCAGGGCGGGAATGACACCGTTGGTCATTTTCTGGATGATATCTCGCTGTCGGCAGTGCCCGAGCCCGGTGGCCTGCTGTTGCTGGCCAGTGGACTGCTGGGTATTTTCCGTGGCCAACGCAAACGGAAGCAGTGATCAGTAAAGGTCTGCCTGCCCGGTATTGCAATTGTTCGTGGGGCTGCAATGGAATGTTCCGGATTGCAGATACTGAACTGCCAAGTCAATAACCTGGTCGTTTTTCATCATGGTCTGATGTATGACCGGTAGGACGATATGTGCCGTCATGCCTTCGACCCGGGTACTGGCCACGCTCACGGCACTGTCATTGGGCGTCGGCACCAGCAGCCAGGCCAGTGGATTGATGTTCCTGTTGCCGGCAATGACGCCCAGCTCGAATTCCACCGGGGGCAACCGGTGTGCGATTCCGGTGGTACCGGTGCCGAGTGCCGGTCCGGCCGGCCCGGAGAAAAAGCGAAACCCCGGAATCTTCAGCAGGCCGTCCATCAGTTCTGATCCCTGGTTTGGCGGTGCAAGCATCACCACTCGGCCCAGTTCTTCAAGTTCGTTATGGTGCAGGTAATAACGGACCAGGATGGCACCCAGGGAATGGGCGACGAAGTGAATGGCAGGCGCGTTTCTGTCCCGGCAGGCAGCGACGCCACCACCGACGGCGTCGGCGGCCATTCGCTCCACCGGGTGGCGCCGCGTGGCATACTTTACGTTGTGAGCCGTGTAGCCGGCGTCGTCCAGCCTGTTGGCCAGCTTCGCCATGGAATCCGTAACGCGTGCCCAGCCGTGCAGCAGCACGACGCAGTCGGATTGCGCCGATGCCGGAATCGGCAGGCACAGAATCAGCAGCGCAAGGCAGTATTGGCGTCGATTCATTATTGCAACCTGTCCTGAAGTGCCGGACTCCATGGCCAATGGCCAAGTTTGTTTCGGTATTATTCCCTCACGTACCGATTGAACCAGTCGATGGTCCGTCGCCAGGCTTCGGTTGCCGCGGCCTCGTTGTAGCGCTCGGGCGTGGCGTCATTGAAAAAGCCGTGGACCGCGCCGGGATAAATGTGTCCCTCGTGAGTTACATTGTTGGCTGCCAGTGCCTGTTCATAAGCGGGCCAGGCTTCCACCAGGCGCGTGTCAAGCTCCCCGTGCTGTACCAGGATTGCTGCCCGGATATTTCGCGCTGCTGCCGCATCCACGCCGCCGCCATAAAACGGTACCGCGGCGGCCAGGTCATTGCCCAGGCGCGCTGCCAGCTGATTGGACACGCTGCCGCCGTAACAAAAGCCGGTGACACCGATCCTGCCGGTACAGTCCGCACGGTTCCTGAGCCAGCGCGCGCTGGCTACGATGTCCTCGAACCGCCTGTCGCCATCCAGTTCCCTGAAGAGCTGGCCGCCCTGATAGTCATCACCCGGGTAACCACCCACAGACGTCAGCACGTCCGGGGCGAACGCCATGAAATTGGCCAGGGCAAAGCGACGGGCCACGTCTTCGGTGTGCGGATTCAGCCCCCGGTTCTCATGGACCACCACGATTCCGGGCAGTTGCGCGGGTGTTGCGCTGCGGCTGTCGGCGCTGAATGGGCGTACCAGGTAGCCACGCACATAACCGTGGCCGTCGGGAGACGGGATGGTTTCATAGCTGGCGGTAATCCGTTCATCGTCACGGCGTACCTGTTGACCCAGCGCGTAATCGGGCATCAGGGCTTTAACCAGGGCCGAGGTGCCGAGTCCGGCCACGGCGAATTTTTTCAGACCGTTGAGAAACCTGCGGCGGCTGATTTCGCCATGGATATACTGGTTATACATTTCAACTGCTTCGGGAGGAACGGTGCGCCTTTCTTTTTCTGACATGTGATCTGACATGTTGTGCTCCTGGGCTCAAAGGCACCGGTTTATTATTGCTGTTCGAACGGTCAGGCAAGAGTCGAAAGTACCGCCGTAGGACGCTGTTGTCCAGCAAGGCTTTAAACGCCGCAATTTTGCGCAGTCCCACGGGAACACAAATGGCACGCCTGTCAGCTCACTCGATAATTGCCTGCTGCACGGCGTTTTCGAAATCGTCCCGCGCCGGGCGGTAGGGTTGCTGGAGCATAAGCACGGCCGTCAGTTCCTCTTCCGGATCGCTCCAGGACCTGGTTCCGAAGGCTCCGCCCCAGCCGAACGCACCTTCACTTCGGCGTATATTGCCCACAATAGGGTCTTCGGTCACCGCGACCGTATAGCCGAAGCCCTGGCCGGCCCGGGACCAGCACCTGTTCGAAGCGCAGGAGGTCGCCTGCGGTACTGTTCATGCCCAATGGCTCAAAGATCCGTGTGCGCACAATTTCCTCGAAAGGCATACCGGACTCGATTTCTATAATGCGCGCGACTACATCCAGGACGATTGCCGGTTATCCCTGTTCTGCGACATTTTGTCTCATTCCTTTTACGTGGAAACCGGCTAAACTGGAACTGCTGTTTGTAATAGCCAACGCAAAAGGGGAATTCAGCAATGCGATTCATGGTGGTATGCCTGCTGGCGACGGCAGCGATGACTTCAATAGCCCAGGAAAGCGGGTCAGGTCTACGTAATTTGCCGGGGACTGCGCCGGATTGGGTAGTGCCAAGAACCGAGCATGGTCATCCTGACCTGCAGGGTACCTGGTTTTTCGGCTCACGGACGCCGTGGCAACGACCCGCCGGCCTCGCCGGGCAACGGACCTTCAGCCAGGAGGAAGTGGCACAGCGGGAGCAGGCCATGCGGGAACGGCTGGAGCGTCAGGATGCGCCGCTGAACCCTGATCGTGGCGCTCCTGAAAGCGGTGCACGTATCGGGCAGGAGGCGGATGATGCCTTTCTGGCGCACTGGCAGGAACCCAGGCTGGTTCCGGTGAACGATGAGTTCCTGACCTCGGTCATCGTGAATCCCCCGGACGGCCGTCTTCCCGGGCGCGAAGGTTTCCGCGATCTTGTCGACCGACAGCGCGCCTCGGGACTGGGCGCTACCGATGGGCCTGAAGGGCAGCCACTGTCAGGTCGCTGCCTGATGTTCGGCGCGGCGGTGCCGTCCCTGACTCCCATCATGATGAATCCTAATCTGCAGATCGTGCAGACCCGGGACTACGTGATGATAATGACGGAAATGATTCATGACGCTCGAATCGTCCGATTGAATGGCGGACACCATGAACCTGTTGTAGCCCGGTGGATGGGGGATTCCATCGGTCATTGGGAAGGGGATACCCTGGTGGTTCACAGCATCGGTTTTCGGCCCGATCAGTCCTCATCCCGGTCCCTGCCGATGTCCGAGGACTTCGAACTGGTGGAGCGCTACACCCGGGTCAGCGACTCTGAAATTCAGTATGCCTTTACCGTGTCTGACCCGCAGGCGTATGACCGACCGTTCTCCGGAGTGCGGACACTGCTGAAAAATGGACCAGAGGCACGAATCTACGAGTTTGCCTGTCATGAAGGAAATTATTCGCTTTCCGGGATATTGGCAGGAGCCAGACGTGAGCAAGTGGAGCGGGAATTGAGGTCAGAACCCTGATCGCTGTCTGACAGAAAATTCCGCGGGTTCCCTTGAAGGAATAGTGAAGGGGGGTGTGCGGCATCTCTCGATTTTGCCAGAAATCGTGGCCGCTGCTCACACGTTTCCTGACAGGTTACCTGCCATGCTGGACAATTCACCGGTCCGGGGCTACCTTCTGCTTTTTATCTGTCGCTATCTTCAACAGCGGCACCGGGCTGCTGCCGTGGTGGTAGTGCAGGATTGCCAGAACGCTGTGATCATTCAACCGGTGGCAGTCTGTTCACCTGCAGGTATCTGCCGTTGGCTCTGTTCGAGGACACTGTTCAACCTGGCGTAAAAATTTGCAGCGGTGGGGCAGTCAGGCAGGAAAGGAATTATAAAAAACAACACAGGAAGGTCATCATCGTGTTCATGAAGAACCACATCGCAGCAGCGACACTACCGTCGTTGCTGAGCCCACGTCCCGGGCTGTTCACCTTACTCATTTTGCTGGCGTTGCTGATGGCGGCCGCACCGGCATCGGCACAGCACTGTCAGCCGATGTTGGCGGACAAGCGTTTTACCCTTGTTATTCCCTACGGACCCGGGGGAGGAAACGATGCCTACGGCCGTGTTTTTGCTGCGCAGTTCGAGGTTCTGACCGGCAGCGTAATGCGGATTCGCAATTTGCCCGGGGCAGGTACCATGATCGGTATCAACGCGGTGGCGGAAGCGGATTCCTCCGACCTGGTGCTGGGGCTGTTCAATCTTACCGGTTTGCTTAACGACAGGATCCTGGGCCGGGATTCGCCGGAAATGAGTTCCCTGGCATTACTGGGATCCCTTTATACCGACAGAACGGTGTGGGTCACCCGGGCGGATAACCCGGTGGATTTTGACAGCGCCGAACTGCGGGTTTTCGCCCAGGCAGGTAACACCGACTTCACCAGGATCCTGTTGCCGGGGATCGCGCTGGGCTGGGATATCCGCGTGATACGAGGTTACAGCGGGTCCAGCGAAGGGTTGTTCGCGCTGCTGCGCAGAGACGTTGACTACTTCTACAGTGGATCGACCTCACTGGCAAACCAGATCCGCTCCCTGGAAGGACTGGAACCATTGCTGTCCCTTACCGATGAGCCCAATCCCCTGTTCCCCGGAGTCGCCCACCTTGCCGGAGCAGGCGGCAAGCTCGAGGAGTTGTTGAATGGCTTGAGTGCTCAACAACAACAGGAACGGCGGAAGATCAGCGCGCTCGTGGTTGAACTCGCCAAGACTTATCGTGCCATCAGTGTTTCCGCCAAGGCTGATCCGGCTCTTGTCACCTGTCTTGGGCAGATCGTGGAAGCTGCAGCCTTCAGCGACGGATTGCGGACTGCTGCCGAGAAGCAGAACCTGATGGTTGAGCCGATTTCCGGCGCGGACCTGCAGGCCGAAATCCGGCGGACCGAGGCGTTGATTGACAGCAACTGGAATTTTCTCCAGGAAATGGTTGCCAGATCCCGGTGATATTTCAGAGGTTCCTGGATGCCTTACTTTGAAGCGCTGGGACTGGGCATTGCCGGTGTTTTTTCCTGGCCGGGCATACTGATTCCGATAGCCGGCACGCTGCTGGCGATGATCACGTCATTCCTGCCGGGAGTCGGCAGCACCAGTCTTGCGGCACTGCTCCTGGTATTGACGGTGAACTGGGAGCGTGAGTCGGTACTGCTGCTGTTTGGTGCGGTGACCGGCGGTGCCACGTTCATGGGTTCCATTACCGCTATCCTGTTCAATATCCCGGGTGGTGCCTCCAGCACACCAACCCTGCTGGACGGCTATCCCCTGGGAAAAAGCGGCTATGCCCGTACCGCCATAGCCTGTGCCGCCACCGCGTCCGCGGTGGGGTCTGTCATCGGCGTCGTGCTGTTACTGGTGGTGTTGCCCCTGGTGAGGCCTTTCTTGCTGGAGTTCGGGCCGCTGGAAAGACTGCTGGTCGGTATCTGGGGGCTGATGACTATAATTTCGGTGCCCACCGGTTCGCCGATGAAGGCTTCCCTGATGGCTGCACTGGGTCTGGTGGTTGCTATGTTCGGCGTCGACCCGGCCTCCGGCATGACCCGGTGGAGTTTTGGTTCACTGTCCCTTTCCGGTGGCTTCGGCCTGGTACCCGTGCTGGTCGGTGTTTTTACCTTTGCGGAATTGATCAACTGGATGAAAACCATCCGACTGGAGAAAGGAGTACCGGAAAAAGCCGCGCCAGACGATTCCACCCGCAACGGGATGCTTGCGGTTTTCCGGCATCCCGGATTGGTTCTGCGATCGTCCCTGATCGGCAGCCTGGTGGGCATGATTCCTGGCGTCGGTGGCACCGTGGCGGGATTTGTAGCTTATGGACAGTCGGTGCAGACAGCCAGGGGCGACAGGTCGAAGTTTGGTAAGGGGGATATTCGCGGCCTTATTGCACCGGAGGCGGCGGTGGATGCGAAAGATGGTGGATCCCTGTTGCCGGCTCTGGCCTTCGGGTTGCCCGGAAGCGAAGCCGGTGTGATGTTGCTGGCAGTGTTTGCCGTACATGGCATCGTGCCGGGAATACCGATGCTGGAAGGTCAGCTTCCGCTTACGTTTTTACTGATTGTGGCGCTGCTGTTCTCTAATCTGCTCACCTCGGTACTGGGAATTGCGGCGACACCCTGGCTGGCCAGGCTCAGGAGTCTGCCGATAGATCGATTGGCACTGCCCTGCATGGTAGTGAGCATACTGGCGCTATTGCAGTTGGAAAGCCGGTTGCTGGACGTTTACACGGCAATCGGTTTTGGCCTTGTCGGGTACTTCTGGCGCGCACATGGCTGGCCACGGGTGCCATTCGTAATCGCCTTTGTCCTTGGCAGCCTGATCGAAACAAACCTGATTTTAACCACTCAGCTGTTGCAGTTCGATCGTATAGTCCCCCACGAGCGCATTGCTTCGGTACTGTTGTTTGTCATGATTATCGGTTCGATTCTGTGGTTGCGTACCAAGCGTTCAGCTACTGATCGGTCCCCACGGCAAATGAGCAGTGACATCGTACTGGGAGCAATGACAACATTGGCTGCCGGTGTGCTGGCGCTGGTGGCCTTTACCGGAGGTGCGGCATACACGTGGTACGCGAAAGGGCTTGTTCTGCTCAGCGTAGTGCTTGGCCTGGTCATTTCAGTCTGGAACCTGGTGGCCCTGTACAGGGCAGATATCGCAGTTTTCCGCCAGCCACACCGCTGGTCCGATAACCTGCTGCCGGAACCGGCTCAACGTAGTCCGATTGCGGTCATGTTGCTGCTGGCCGTGGCAATCTGGATCGTGGGGGTCAGCCTGGCGATCGGGCTTATGGCGACTGTCTGGTTCTTTTACAGGTCGCCGCCGACACTGACCGGCAGACTTCGCGCGCTTGCTTTTGGTATGCTCACGGGATTTGGTACTTTCTATTTTGTAAACAGTTTCGCCAGCCTGGTGCTGCCCGATAGCCTGCTGGCCACCCTGCTTGATGGTTTTTAGGAAGCCTGGACAATGTCAAAGCCCACGCAGAAATCCTGTTCGAATGCCGTCTTGCCGGCAGGTGTTGAACCACTCCAGCAGTTGGCGCGATTCAGCTGGGATTGGGCGCCGTTACTGTGCGATCCGGCACAGGATTGCCGTGATTACCACCGATGCTGGAGTTCCGTGAGGCTGTTACAGAAAGGTGGCGCATTGCCGGCAGGATCGGCGTTTTTCCAGGACGAACTGGCCAGTCTTGTGGCAGCGGACCGCCGACGAATTCTAATTTCCGGTTCGGCGGACACCGGCCTGATGGCGTTGGTCTTTACGATATGCAAAGCCATGGGTGCGGCGCCGGAAATCGTCCTGGTAGATCAGTGTCGCACCACGGTGACCCAGAATCGCATCCTGGCAGATTACCTCGGACTGCAGGCCGATATCAGGCAGGGGGATATAAAAACCCTGGATTGCCCGCCGGTGGACGCGGTGATCGTGCATTCTTTTCTGGGCTTTTTCCCCCGGCCGGAAAGGCAGCAGGTGATCGGGGCCTGGGGCCGGCTATTACGCCCGGGAGGCAAGGTTCTGATGTCGGCCACGCTGGCGCAATCCGAGGACGTTCCCTATCCCGCCAGGAATGAAACGGCGATAGATGCCAGCAAACCCCGGCTGGTTGATTCCGCCATTGAGGCCGGAATGGCGGTGACCGAGGCGGAACAGCTCGGTGAAATTGCAGTGACAATGTTGAAAAAACGGCTGACTCATGATCCCCAGCTTACCCGGGATTTTCTTGACCGGGCTTTTGCCGCGGCGGGCATCAGGCTGACCGCAGTAAATCTCAAGGAAAAAGAACGCCTGGGACCACTGGCAGCATTCAGGCTGCAGTCCGATCTGTGCCAGCGGGGCGAAATAGTTGGCATCCGCGAATGATCCTGTCCCGGCAACGAAGGCGCCGCCGGGAACTTTCCAGGCCGGTGAAGTAAGTTAATGTACGAAACACTGTTCAGATCCTTCGTTAATCCTTTGTTTGAAGGGGTGATCAAAAAAAGGGAAACCCTGAAGCTGCGGGATGAGCTGGAGGCTTCGCAGTGGCTGTCAACTGCAGAGATTCAGTCTATTCAATGGCAGAATCTGCAAAAGCTGCTTGCCCATGCCTATCAGCAGGTTCCCTACTGGGAGAAAGTCTTCAGGGCTGTGGACATGCGACCCGAGGATATCTCCAGCTATGCTGACTTCTGTCGTCTTCCCCTGATATCCAGGACAACCCTACAGGAAAACATGACGGGGATGCTGGCCAGGGGAAACCAGGGTCGACTGTCGATAAAACATACCGGCGGGTCGACAGGTGATCCCTTGACCTTTTATTACGACAACGGAAGTTACCAGCACAGGGTGGCCATGGCCAAGCGCGGCTATGGCTGGGCAAACTGTGAGGACGGCCGACGCCAATTCCATCTATGGGGGATGGCCGAACATCGGAAATCGGCGGTGACGAGAATCAAGACTAACCTGCACAGGGCCATCCTGAGGCATAAGTACTTCAACTGTCTGCATTTCAACGATGCTCGAAAACTGGCATGTCTGCAGTTGATGAACCGGTTCAAACCAAGGGTGATTATCGCTTACCCTGGCGCGTTATATCGACTGGCAAGGTTTATCGACGACAACGACTTGAAGCTGACCTTCACGCCGGACTCGATCATTGCCGCGGCAGAAAAACTATTCGAAACCCAACGGTCGACGATTGAGAACGTGTTCCGGGCCAGTTGCTACAACAGTTACGGCAGCAGGGAGTTCATGTTGCTGGCCATGGAATGTGAAGCCCATGACGGTCTCCATGTGTCTTCTGAAAACATATTCCTGGAAATTATTGGTGACGACGGGCAGCCGGTGTCCCCTGGTGAGCAGGGTGAGATAGTAGTAACCGATCTGCATAATTACGGGATGCCTTTCATCAGGTATCGTATCGGTGACCAGGCGGTACAGGGTTCTCCTGATGATGCCTGTCCCTGTGGACGGGGAATGCCGAAAATCAAGGACGTTACCGGCAGAACCCTGGATATTATCAGGTTGCCGGATGGCAACGAGATTCCCGGAGAGTTTTTCGTGCGCTATATAGGGAGGAATCCCGGTGTAGCGCAGTTTCGTGTAACCCAGTATACCCGCGATCGGCTGGTCATCGAGCTGGTAGTGGACCATCAGTTTACCGAACAGGTATTTAACGGAATCAAGAAGAACCTGCGCAAGGTACTGGGCGACTCGGTAGAGCCGGATTTTCGCTTTGTGGACAGGCTTGATGCCACGCCCACGGGCAAGTTCAGGATCACTGTTTCCTTCGTCGACCAGGGAGAACAGGGAGCCCCGGACCCGGGATTAGAGACACACTGACCTGCTGGTGGGTCAGAGGTCGCTGAATTCCGGTTGCTTTTAAGGAACCTCTGATTAATTATGGAAGTGCTCTGCGGGAGTCTTTCCATAATTGATCAGAGGTTTCATAAATTTTCCAACTCAATAAAATGGAGCCGGCGCGGAACGACAAATTCACCCAATCGATCAGCAATGAGGGCCATAATCAATGAAAAGCAAACTGCCGTCCATTCTCTTCACCCTGGCGACGATTTTTTTCGCTGCTTTTACCTCCGCCGACAATCACCTGCCCATCGTTGTGCCGGAGGATGTCGGCTTTTCCTCCGCACAGCTGGACAAGATCGAAAGTTACTTTGCCGGCAGGGTGGAGCGCGGCGAGATTGCCGGAATCGTCACCCTGGTGGCGCGGCACGGCAAGGTTGCCCATTTCAGCGCCGTGGGTTACCAGGACGCCGAGCGGCGCATACCCATGTCCAGGGACAGCCTGTTCCGTATCTACTCCATGACCAAGCCCATCGCTACCACCGCCTTGATGCAGCTGTACCAGGATGGCCTGTTTCAGATGAACGACCCGCTGTCCAAGTTTATTCCCGAGTTTGCCGGGTTGCGGGTACTCCTCGATCCTGCCGGGCCGTTGGATGAAACCGTTGCCATGGAGCGCGAACCGACGGTGCAGGATATTCTGCGCCACACAGGCGGTTTTTCTCATTGCCTGGGAAACAGCGACTACGACAGGGAGTGTGTCGATCTTGGCGTATTCAACCCGGATACGTCGCTGGCGGAGATGATGACCGCACTGTCCCGCCTGCCGTTGATGAATCAGCCAGGTTCTCAATACCGCTACAGCGTGGGGCCCGACGTGGCTTTACACCTGGTGGAGGTTATCTCGGGAATGCCGGCCGACGACTATCTCGAGGAACGGATATTTGCCCCCCTGGGTATGGACGACACTGGATACTGGGTGGGACCTGAGAGCGCGGGACGACTGTCGCCCGTTCACTGGATCAAGAACGGTGAACTTGTGCCTATCGACGAGAGTCATGGTCGTCCCGGCGGAGGCGTGCTGACAGAACCCTGGTCAGTGAACAGCTATACCTTCGATCAGGACTACAAGGGTGGCAGCCTGGGGCTGCTGTCCACCGCCGAGGATTACTGGCGGTTCGCCCAGGCCATGCTTAACGGCGGTGAGCTTGAGGGGCAGCGAATTATTGGTTCCGGTATCGTGGATTTCATGGCCAGAAATCACCTGACACCAATGCAGCGACAAAGCTTCAGTCCCGCGCTGGGATTCGGGCTCGGATTTGCCGTCGTCGAGGATCCCGCCGGTGCCGGGTATCCCGCCAATGAAGGTAATTTTTACTGGGCCGGTGCCGCAGCGACCAACTTCTGGATCGATCCAACGGAAGACATAGTCGTGGTGGCCATGACCCAGCACATGGGTGTCCGCGGTACCGGTGCCCTGCGAGGCGAGCTGAGCGCCCTGGTGTACGGTGCCCTGATCGACTAAACCCGCGCGATAAGCGGGCTCCTGGATAAATGGGGTCAGAGTAAAATACAGTTCCGTACTGTATTTTACTCTGACCCCATTTATCCCATTCATTCCAAGCCGAGCAGACCATGATCAAATTCAAATCATTCTGGCAATCATTCCTGATTACAGCATGCCTTCTTGCCCCGTTGTGGAGTGGTGCAAGCGCAGCCAGGGCACAGGAATCGACAGAAACAATCGCCATTATCGGCACGGGGAATGTGGGTTCTACCCTTGGCAGGATCTGGGCGGCAGCGGGTCACACCGTAATTTATGGTTCGAGAACTCCGAATTCCGACCGGGTACGTCAGCTGGTGAGGGAAACGGGACAGGGCGCTACCGCCACTGGTCAGGCAGCCGCCGCGCGTCAGGCCCAGGTTATATTGATACCGATTCCGCCGGCGGCCATACCGGAGGTCATGGCAGCACTTGGCAATCTGCAGGGTAAAATTATCATTGATCCCACCAACTGGTGGGAGTTCGATGGCGATGTGGTCAGGTCACCCCGGGACCCCAGGAATTCACTGGCTGAACAGGTGCAGTCCCTGGCGCCGGGCGCCAGCGTGGTGAAAGCGTTCAATACGCTCAATTACATTATCATGGAGGATCCGACTCGCTCTGCTGGACCGGTTACCGTGCCGATTGCCGGTGACGATACGGCTGCCAAGCAGCGTGTCGCGCGCCTGGTGACCGATGCCGGGCTGGAGCCACTGGACGTGGGGCCGCTGCAGTTTGCAGAGTACCTGGAAGAAATGCTGCGCCTGGCCATCGGCTTTCGACAGCTGAACCCGGGACTTGCTTTTGACTACTTCCTGCGAGTCCGCCCGAACTGAGTGCAGCTGACTGTCTGTTGGACTATGCCGCTCAGCCGGCAAATCGAGCGCAGAGTTGGTCTTATCCCTTGATCAGCAACTGACTGCTTCACCATGGCGTCCGGCACCCGGACGGACATGGTCAGACCCGCGGCACCCGCCTGCCAGCCAGCACAGTTTCAAACGGGAACAGGCGTTGTGTACCGATCCTGACATTTTCATAGTTGTCGAGGAATTCGAAATTGCCCTGCCGAAGTTCCAGGATAGCAATGTCAGCCGGCGCGCCCGGGTTCAATGTACCCCGGTCCCGGATGAATGGAAAAATACGAGAGGCATTGCGGGAGCTGCTGGCAACGACATCCTCCAGAGACATGCCGCCAAAATTAACAAACTTCGACATGATATTGGGGAAATCAATTACACCTGGCGCGCTACGGCTGTCTGAAAAGCCATCCGTCGAGACGGTATCAGGCCAGAAGCCGGCTGCCATGATGTCGTCAAAGGTGTCCCAGCGCAGGTGGTCTACACGGCCGTTGGCAACGTCAAACCAGATACCGCGCCGTCGGGCAGCCAATACTTCCGGATAGATTCTCCCGTTCCCGTCGATCAGGGCATTGGGCGGCGGGGCGAACATGTGCGTTACAATATCGCCCGGTTTCAATAACCGGATCAGCTCACTCATGGGGGTAACGGACTGGCCCATGTGGATCATGACCGGCAGATTGAAAAAGGAAGCAACTTCCTGGGCACGACGCAGGACTTCAATGTCGTTGGCGGTAACACCTGCCGTCAGGCGGGCCTTGACACCCACTACATAATCCAGGTTGCGTGCAATGGCCGCTTTCGCAGCCTCGACATTGGCCAGAGACATGTCTGCCGTGTCGCCTTCGCCGATTACCCCGCGCCTGCCGATGTTGATCAGTACCCTGGCCGGCTGCGGCGCGGAACGGGCGACGGCGACAACGTCATCGATGTCGTCAGCCCCCGCGGAGCCGGCATCCACCCAGCCGGTTACGCCATCGGACAGGCAGATGTGGGGACCCTGGGCGTCGCGGCCATAGTGACCGTGAATATCCAGCAGTCCGGGAACCACCAGCTTACCCGACGCATTGATTTCCTCCGTGCCGGCAACGTCGATGTTCGGGCTGATGGCGGCGATACGGCCATCCTGAACAGCCAGGTCGGCGACTACGTCCCGATGCAATGAAGGGTCGATGACCCGGCCACCGCGAATGACCAGGTCGTAGGCTGGTGGTTGCGCAAACACCTGTCGAGAGGCAAGGGCGACAAACAGGGTCGAGTGGAGAAACCGGCGCCTGGTGAACATTTTTCTATCCCCTGAGACTGAATACACTGAAATCAATGTTTCATTCTAACGCTGAAAAATGATGAATTGATAGACACAGTCCAATCCGGTTTAACGCTATTGTCGGCTGTCGAAATCCGTGGGCAACAGCAGGCAGCATCGCCGGGGGAACTGGGTTTATGATGGCGAAATTACTTTGAATGCGATTCAATTTCAGCTCCCGACGATAAGTCCTATTGCGTGTTTCCTTTTAATTTTCTCTAAGCTCACCACTCGGGCATATGCAACATATTGTAAAATATAAGAAAAATAGATATCCTTCCGAGGAGGCGAAGTACGCGGTGTTTACTGCCGGTACTAATCCAGTGGGAATCTATATTCAATTCTATATAATTTACGGTCTGCCCTGTTTCATACTATAAATTTCCGGAAAACGCTGCTATATCTCACGGAGTGTCATGTTTCAAAAAAAGCAACTTTGTATCGCCATAACCCTGGCCTCTACCGGGGTCATCAGTTCCTCAGTCAATGCCCAGATCGAAGAAATAATAATTACTGCAACCAAGCGCGAACAGAGTATGCAGGATGTTCCCGTGGCAGTGTCCGCTCTGAATGAAGAAAGTCTCGAACAGTTGGGCATTGCCAATTTTGAGGATTACCTGCTGCAGCTTCCTGGCGTAACGGCGGGGGGCAGCGGTCCGGGCCAGAACACCATCTATATTCGTGGTATCGCGTCGACAACACCAAACCTGACCACTGCAGGGGTTTCCGGTCTGGCTCCCAATGTCGCACTTTACCTGGATGAGCAGCCCCTGGCGCAACCCGGTCGCAACCTGGATGTCTATACTGCCGACCTGGAGCGGGTCGAAACCCTATCCGGTCCCCAGGGAACGTTGTTCGGCGCCAGCTCGCAGGCAGGTACGATCAGGTTGATTACCAACAAACCCGATCCAAACGACAGCTATGGCAGCCTGAAAATCGGTGGTGGTTTGATGTCTGAGGGCGACAGCAGCAACAACGTGGAAGGCATGCTCAATATGCCCGTTACCGACAGTTTCACCCTGCGTGGCGTTGTCTACCGGGACAAGCAGGGCGGCTACATCGATAACGTCGCCGGTACCCGGGACGTGTCGGAGTCGGCCAGGTTCCGTGAAGCTGGAACCGTGCGCGATAACGGCGTACCGGTTTCGCTCAGGCGGTCCGGTTTTCAAAGCACCTCGAGCGTCGAGGCCGCTAGAGCCGCGGGTGATTCCCTGGTGGGGGAACGGGTCGCAGATTTCTCCGATGTCACGTTTCTTGAAGCCGACAATGCCGACCTCGTGGAAGACGATTTCAACGGCACAACGTACACCGGCGGCCGCATCAGCGGGTTGTTCGACCTGAGCCCGGACTGGAGTCTCCTGGTTGCCCATTCCCGCCAGGTTATCGATTCCGACGGCGTATTTTTTGCCGATCCGGATCTTGGTGATCTGGAGATTCAACGCTTCGAAGACGACCGGATTGAAGACCGTTTTCACAATACCAATTGGACAGTTACCGGACGATTGGCTGAACTGGAAGTGGTTTATACCGGCGCGTTTACCGACCGGGATACTGAGCAGCGGGTCGACTACACTGATTACCTATTCGTCGGTCAATACCTGCCATACTACATATGCGATACTACCGTCACGTATCCGGAGTACAACAATTACTACGAGGGATTTACCGACGGCGTACCCGGCGGGATCTGCCAGGCACCCAACCTGTTTGTTGCCAGCGAATCCAATACCCGCGTGGCGACTCACGAAGTTCGCTTCACCACTGATATCAGCGCACCAATCCGTGCCACTGCCGGCGCCTTTCACAGTGACCTGGAACTTGAAGAACGTAACGACTTTACCTATCCGGGATCAACCGAGTCCATCACCTTCGGTTCTCAGGGCTTTTTCCCGGGATTTCCCTTCCCGGGAGGCTACAATTCCGATCCTGGACCATTTCCTGCCGACGTCATGTTCCGCAATGATATCCGCCGGACCGACGAGCAGTTTGGCGTGTTCGGCGAAGTCACTTTCGATCTTAACGACGAACTGGAGCTCACGCTCGGGGCCCGCTATTACGATATTTCCGTAGATTTCGAGGGCGGTGCCAACGCGCAGTTCTGCAACAGTTTTCAGGAAGACGCCAATCGCTTTGGTACCAATCTGGATGATCTTTATGACGGCGATGGCGAATTCACCTTTATCAACGATTGTACCGCCGGGGGAAATATCACTTTTACCCAGGGCCAGTCTTTTGAGGAAATTCAGGACATCATCGCCCAGGCTGATCCGTACAGCTTTGCACGAGGCCGCTTCGTCAATGTCCCCAATGCCATCAGCGACGCTGAGATAGAGGGTATCGTCAACGCACTGAATGCGCCGGACAGTGCTGACACCAGCGGTACGATTTTCAAGGGCAGCCTGGCCTGGTTTCCGACCGCAGACCAGATGTATTACGTCACGTGGTCAGAAGGCTTCCGGCCAGGCCTGTTGAATCGCCCCGGCGGCGCCGTTGGACCCAACGGCTTTACCGTGCCGTTCGAGCTGCAAACCGATGAAGTGACCAATATCGAAATCGGCTGGAAATCCAGTTACCTGGATAACAGCCTGCAGTTCAACGGTAACCTGTTTGCGGTTGATATCGAAAAACTGCAAACCACCATATTCGATCCCAGTATCGCCAACCTGTTTTTCTCGGACAACGCGGCGGATGCGGAAGTAAGGGGCGTTGAAGGTGACTTTATCTGGGCTCCTTACGCGGTGCCGGGCCTGACAGTCACCGGTGCTTTTGCCTTGCTGGACACGGAAATAACCCGGGTCCTCACACCTACCAATGACGTCAGAAAAGGGGATGAGCTGGCTTTCGCGCCCGAGCTGCAGAGCAACGTGCGTGTCCGCTACGAGTGGGACCTGATGAATTCCAGGCTGACTGCTCATGTGATGCCGGGTATTTCCTATTCAGCCGAGTCATACAGCGATATTGTCACGATCAACCGCGCCAGGCTGGACAGCTGGACCATGGCCACTTTCACCGCCGGCGTGAGCAGTGACACCTGGGGGGTTGAACTTTTTGTCAATAACCTGACCGACGAGCGGGCGGAGATAACCAATAACTTCGTTTTTGATCGCAATCGCGTAACCTATGCGACTCCCAGGACCATTGGCTTGCGGGTATCCTATGACTTCGCGCCCTGATGCGGACTGCAAGTGCGGCAGGGAGTTGTAGATAGTCAATTTCCGGTGCCTGTTATTCAGCGAGGAAGTCTGGTTTGCTGCCCCATGAAATCGAGTCTGCCCTGCAGGCTATTCAGAAGAAGATTGTCGATGGCAAGTACCGGCAAGCACTTGTCGACCTGGACAGCTTCGACAGACAGCACCCGGAATACCCGGAAGCGCTTTATATGGTTGCGGTCTGTCGTCGCTACCTGAAAGAGTACGACCTGGCACTAAAAGCAATAGCAAAGTTGAAAAGGCTGGTACCCGAGCATGGAAGAGCTCACCAGGAAGAGGGTCATGCCTGTCGTGACATGGGTCGGCTGGATGACGCCCTGCGGGCCTACAGCCTGGCTTGCCGCTATAACCCTGCGCTGCTTGCCAGCTGGAAGGGTCAGATTGACCTGCTGATAAAGGCTGGCCATCGACGACAGGCAAGGCTGGCTGAATTACAGTTGGATAAAGTAAACCGGCTGCCCGGGCCACTGCTGGCCGTTACCGACCTGATCGCCCAGGGCAGGCTGATCAAGGCGGAATCAATCTGCCGCCAGTTTCTGCAGAAGGTACCTCACCACATCGAAGCAATGCGATTGCTCGCTGATATAGGTATGCGTCTGGGAGTGCTGGAAGACGCCGAGTTCCTGCTGGAGAGTGCTGTGGTCTTTGTGCCCGACAATGTCGAGGTAAGGATCGACTACATACGGGCGTTGCGCAAGCGCCAGAAATTCGCCAAAGCGCTGAAAGAAGCCAGGACGCTGCTCGACTCGGCGCCGGACAACCCTCAGTTCCAGTCCCTTTATGCCATTGAATGCATGCAAAGCGGCGATTTTGCAACCGCCATCTCGATGTTCGATAAAATTCTGGAAAAAATACCCGGGGACGGCGGCACACTCACGTCCCGCGGCCACGCCTGCAAGACCACAGGTAACTACCAACAGGCCGTGGCATCGTATCAAAGCGCCATCAGGCAGCAACCGCAACATGGCGAAGCGTATTATTCGCTGGCCAACCTCAAGGTCTATCGTTTCAGTGACCAGGAAATCGACGCCATGCTCGAACAGGAGGGTAATCCTGATCTGCCGTTCATGGATCGCGTCTACCTGAGTTTTGCGCTGGGCAAAGCGTTCGAGGATCGGGAGGAGTATGTCCGGTCATTCGATTATTACGACCGGGGAAATCAACTGAAAAAGGCCCAGAGCCAGTACCGGGCCGAGGTGATGTCGGAAGATCTTCAGGCACAGCAGACAGCGTGCACTGAAGAGCTGTTCAGGAAGACACGCGGCGCCGGATATGGAGCACCCGATCCGATTTTCATCGTCGGATTGCCCAGGGCCGGTTCGACGCTGCTCGAGCAGATCCTGTCGTCCCATAGCCAGGTGGATGGCACACTGGAATTACCGGATATCCTGTCGTTGACTCAATCCCTGCGGCGGCGTGGCAGGACAACCGATGCCAGCGACTACCCGGCGCTATTGCATGAGCTTAGCGACGATGAACTAAGCGGATTCGGCCGGCAATACCTCGAAGACACGCGCATTCATCGGCAGGGCGCGCCGTATTTCATCGACAAGATGCCAAACAATTTTCGCCATATCGGCCTGATCAGGCTGATGCTGCCCAATGCCAAGGTGATCGACGCCAGACGTAACCCGATGGCCTGCTGTTTCAGTTGCTACAAGCAGCTGTTTGCCGAAGGACAGGAATTCACATACTCGCTGGAGGATCTTGGTCGGTACTACCGGGACTATGTCGACCTGATGGCACATTGGGACAAGGTTCTGCCGGGCTTCGTGCTGCGGGTGAACAACGAGGACGTGATAGCGGACCTGGAAGGTACCGTGAAGCGTATACTGGATTTCTGCGACCTGTCTTTTGAGCAGAGCTGCCTGAACTACTATCAGACCGACCGCAATGTACGTACACCAAGTGCCGAACAGGTGCGTCAACCGGTGCAGGCTGGCGGAATCGACCACTGGCATCGCTATTCCGGATTTCTAGGCACCCTTGCAGACACCCTTGGTGCTGATCTGGCCGGCCAATCCAACCTGACACCAGCGGCTAAACAGGACATTCCTGCATGAGCTTGACAACGGCACCCGGCAGCACTGGCTCCCGGTTTATTATTGATCGCCCGGTTTTCTATTCCTCCGCAGGGATCCTGCTTGCACTGGTAGTGGTCACTGTCGCTTTTCCGACGGTCAGCGCGTCTGTTTTTCAGTCGATACAGGGAGGCATAGTCCGTTATGGCAGCTGGTACTACGTCCTGGTGGTCGCGATTGTCCTGCTCAGTGTTCTGTTTTTTGCCTTTTCCCGATTCGGCGATATAAAACTGGGGCCGGATCACTCTGAACCGGCGTATTCGGCACCGTCCTGGTTTTCCATGCTGTTTTCGGCGGGCATGGGTATCGGCTTGATGTTTTTCGGCGTATCTGAGCCGGTTATGCATTTTCTGGAACCGCCACAGGGAGCACCGGGTACCGTAACCGCGGCCCGTGAAGCCATGCGGCTCACGTTCTTTCACTGGGGATTGCACGCCTGGGCCATCTACGCCATAGTCGCGCTGATTCTGGGCTATTTCGCCTATCGTCATGGCCTGCCACTGACCCTGCGCTCGGCTTTGTACCCGCTGATTGGCGACCGGATTTACGGGCCATGGGGCGCCGTCGTTGATTCGTTCGCCATTATCGCCACAATTTGCGGGGTGGCGACCAGTCTCGGACTTGGCGCACTGCAGATCAACTCGGGACTTAACTACCTGGTTGGCATTCCCATAAACCTTGTCGCCCAGGTCGTGATTATCGTGGTGACCATGGTACTGGCAACGGTTTCCCTGGTCATGGGGCTGGACGCCGGCATCAAGCGACTTTCGGAAATTAATATCTCCCTGGCCTTCCTGTTGTTGATCGGCGTACTTATCACCGGCCCTACTGTCCTGGTGCTGACCGCCTTTACACAGAATCTTGGCTCTTACCTGGCCGAGATTGTTGCTAAAACATTCAACCTGTATGCCTATAACCCTACCGACTGGCTTGGCGGCTGGACGATTTTTTACTGGGGTTGGTGGTTAAGCTGGTCGCCGTTCGTGGGATTGTTCATCGCCCGCATTTCGCGGGGACGCACCATTCGTGAGTTTGTGCTTGGTGCCATGCTGGTGCCCTGCGGCTTCACTCTGTTGTGGATGAGTGTCTTCGGCAACAGTGCCATTGATCTGATTCTGAACCAGGGCCAGACGATTTTTGGAGCTGCCGTGCAGGAAAACGAAGCGGTTGCCCTTTTTCAGTTTTTCGAGTTGCAGACCGCCACACAGTTGTTGTCCTGGCTGGCGATATTTATGGTGATCGTGTTTTTTGTTACCTCCGCAGACAGCGGTGCAATGGTTTTGAACATGCTCTCGGCACATGGCCGGGACGATACGCCCAGGACGCAGCGTATATTCTGGACCGGACTGATTACGCTTATCACCATAGCCCTGCTGGTTTCCGGAGGGCTGGAGTCCCTGCAGACCGCGGCTATCGCCAGTGCCTTGCCATTTTCGTTCGTGCTGCTCTGGGCCATCCTGGGGTTTGGCAAAGCCCTGCGTGTGGACAGTGTCAAGCGGGAAATTCAGAACACCACGGTATCCCCGCCATTGGGTGGCGCCGACAATCATTGGCGGAGGCGATTGCAGTGCCTGCTGCAATACCCGGATAGAAACCAAGTGCTGCGCTTCCAGAAAACTGTGGTATTGCCGGTACTGCGGGAATTTGCTGATGAACTTGAACGCGGTGGGGTGCGCGCCGAGGTCGTCGACACCATCGATAGCGATGGGCGATTGCAGATTGAGATAACCCACGGCGATGCCTATGACTTTCTTTACGAGATCCATTGCCGTGCTCATCCGCGACCCGATCGCGAATCAGGCAACGGTGCACGAGACAAGGTGGACGCAGAAAAGGTCTACTACCGGGCTGAAGTTCATCTCCGCGAGGGAGGGCAGGGCTACGACATCATGGGCTGGTCCCCCGACCAGGTCGTGGCAAACCTGCTCAGCCAGTACGAGAACCATCTACAGTTCCTGCAGACCTGTTAGAGACGCTCTGATCAGTTCTTCTTCACCGGGAATTTGCCAGGCCAGTTATTTGTGGCGGGTGCCGGCTCGATACCTCCTGGCAGCCCTTAAAGACGTACTTCGATACTGTATAAATATCCATGGGTTGGCTGAACCATATTTTCCCAGGGGCGACTCGCTTATCTTAGTCTCCGTCGAAAGGGCAATACACGACAGCAACAACACAACTTTTTTCTGCAAGCTATTGAACAGGCAACAATAACCACTATGAAAAACATTGACTTTCAATACCCCATATCGAAATCCGTCAGAAAGCAGGTCGGTCCCCTGGTTTTAATGGTGCTGCTGGCCACCTACGTCATCGCCAACTGACCGGTCACAGCAGGGCGGCGTTTTTTTCCTGCAGCAAGAGCTGCAGCCAGGCCTGTCGCCTATCGACCGTAGACGATTGCAATGGCCCGGCGTCACTGTAGTAGCCCGGGTTCAAAGGCCGCGGTGCAACAGCCACTCGGCAATCAGTGCGTTGATCCCGACGGCAAGTAACAGGCCCACCGGCCAGGCTACTGCATCAGGTGCCAGCAATTGCAGTGTGGGTACCCAGACGGGGAAGCTGACAAAAAAGAGTGATACGGCAAAGCTGCGGGTCATCCAGCGTCTATGCTGTGAAACGTTTCCCGCCCTGATAAACAGCCAGGCGCCAATCGTACTGGCCAGCCACCAGCTGCCAACCAGAACAAAAACCACCCGCGCTGTTCCGGGAACATCGAAAAAAAGCGCGCTCCACATCCCCGTGACACCGGCTATCCCTATGGACACGACATAAATGCGTCCGGTGTACCGATGAATCTTCCGGCTGAAATTGAACAGTGTTCTGTTGAATTGCAGTATCCCCGTCAGCAGAGCGATGCTGCCCAACAGGGCATGCAGCAGAAACGCCGAGGGGGTATGTCTTGGTCTGACATCCCCGGTTAACTGTTTCCCGGTCTGCACCGCAAGCTCGGTAACAAACATGTCCAGGGCAAACAGCGAATAGAGCAGACAGACGAGAAACAGCAACCACCAAACGCCGCGACGGGAGGCCAGGGCACTGACTCGGTCCGTCAGCGTTTCCCTAGTCATGAGTCGCAATCACGCCGATGGCGCCGACGGGTTTCAATGGCAGCCGATTGACGACAATGTCCTTGAACCCGGCCTTTCTCAGCTGATTCCCGAAAGTCACTGCTTTACGTTCAGCCTCTTCATCCGTGGCGTTTCTGTTGCGGGGCATATAGGTTGTGACCAGCATGCCGCCCGGGCGGAGCAGAGCGCGCAGCCTGGTAAATTCAGCTACCGGGTCGGTCCAGAACTGGGCGACATTGACCGAGAAAATCTTGTCGAAAGACCCTGGCGGAAATTCCAGGTCCGCTGGTGAACCCTGGTGGAGTTGCACGACTCCTGCAGCAATGGCGGCGGCATTGCGTTTACTGGCCTGGCGCAGCATGACTGCTGAATGATCAATTCCGGTGAGTTTCAGTTCCGGTTGCCTGCTCAACGCTGCCGCAATGGCCAGGCCGGGTCCGAAACCGATTTCCAGCAACCGATCCCCCGGTTGCAGGTCCAGCAGTTCCACTGTCCAGCGATTTCTCGCCCGGTTGGAGGGGCGCATGGCCATGACCAGTCCTGCCAGCTGTCCCGGTAGGCCCCTGGGTTGCCTGAACTGGGCAACAAGTCGTTGGCGAACTGTCATTGCTGGCGATCCTCCGCAGACTCCGACTTCAGCAGTTCGCCAAGGGTCTCCAGGGTCTGCCGGGCACAGTCCAGTTCCTTCCGGGAAAAATGTTTCTCCAGTGATTCCAACAGGTTAAGTTCCCTGGCCTGAATGTCTCTGAACAGCCTTCCGCCGGCTGCAGTGGTGGTTACCAGGGGCGAGCGCTTGTGTGCGGGATTGGGCAATACCTCGAGCAATTCCAGCGCCAGCAATTCGTTCACCAGCACCTGGATATGCTGACGGCTTACCGAAAGGCTCTGGGCGATCCGGGGTACCGTACAGTGCGGGTTCTCCACCAGAAATTCCAGCACGGCACGCTGGCTGGGATTGACACCGGAACCACCCAGCAGGTCTTCGCTGGTGGAGCGTAACAGCTGGAACACCCGGCGAACCTGCCAGATCAATGGATAAAGCGAGTTGTTGGACATGACTTGGGCCCCGTTGTTCGATGCGTTCATCAAAATGACAAGTAGATTGTCAAAATACGATATGACAACCTGCTTGTCAATAGGTGTCGCGCTCCGTCAGCACCAGCATGCAGCGACATGCCGGAGGTTGTGGTTTATTCCCGGAAGAGAGCAGGGAAAGCAGGGAAAGCAGGGAAAGCAGGGAAAAACGGGGGAAGGGAAATGACAACGGCGCAGGGAAGGTCGGAGGAAAGGCCAGGCAGCGGTGATTGGCCAGTACCTGGCTTGTCGGTTACCGGTGGTGGCGGATTACCCGGCGGGTCAGGCCTCCCGGTTTTCCGCAGACTCGCGTCCGGGTGAGGCCAGGTAAAAAACCAGCGTAGCCAGCAGGGCTGAACAGACTGAGCCAAGGAGTATGGCCAGGCGGTCGGAACGCTCGACGCCGGCCCCGCCATCGGCAAAAGCCAGGGAGGCAATGAACAGGCTCATGGTGAAGCCGACGCCACACAGCACCGAGACACCGTAAAACTGCAGCCAGCTGCTATTGGCCGGCAACCGGGCCAGCTTCAGCTGGATCGCCAGCCAGCAGAAGCCAAAAATTCCCAGTTGCTTGCCGACAAAAAGCCCCAGAAAAATACCGCTGGGAATGGGATCCATGAGGGTGGACAGGCTGACACCTTCCAGTATGACCCCGGCGTTGAAGAAGGCAAAAACCGGTAATACGCCAAAATACACGTAGGGGTGAAGATTGTGCAGCAGATGTTCCAGGGGTTTCTCACTGACCCCGTCCCGCCTGGTGACACTGATCGGTATAAAAAAAGCGTTTACCACGCCGGCCAGTGTCGCGTGTACCCCGGACTTGAGGAAACAGATCCACACCAGGATACCGCATAGCAGAAACGGTGCCACCCTGGTTACCTTGTAGCGATTGAGAATTACCATGCCGATAAAACCCAGGCCGGCCACGGAGAGTGTCAGCAGCGACAGCTTGGAGGTATAGAAAAAGGCGATGACGATGATTCCCACCAGGTCATCGACAATCGCCAGGGTCAGGAGAAATAATTTAAGGGACGGTGGCACCCGACTTCCCAGCAGGGCAAGAATGCCCATGGTGAAGGCGATATCCGTCGCCGTTGGGATGGCCCAGCCGTGGGCGGAAAGCGTGTTCTGGTAATTGAAGGCAAGGTAAATGGCTGCCGGCACGATAACGCCGCCGGCAGCACCTATCACCGGCAGGATGGCATTGGCCGGCTGGCGCAACTGACCGGTGAGCATCTCGTTTTTCAGTTCGAGCCCAACGAGGAAAAAGAAGATAGCCATCAGGCCATCGTTGACCCAGAGCAGCAGAGGCTTCTGGATGGTAAAGGTGTCGGCCCGGACTTCCACATCAAGGAGCAACAGCTGCATGTAGGCATCGGCGAGGCTGGAATTCTTCAGTGCCATGGCCAATACGGCAAACAGGAACAGCAGTATCGGTGGAATCGTCTGGCTTTGGAAAAATTTACTATTGGTCAAGATTAGTGCCTCTGGTTGCCCGCATTTGTTGCCCTGTTTACCGCTGGAGTCGGTTCAGATCAATAACCTGTTGCCCGGATATCTGATTGCCGCATTTCGAATGCCGCTACATTGAACTGATCCGTGCGGAAGGGAATACCTTGTGATGTGTTGTGCTGGTCAGTCCGCCTCTATCGCCACTTCGGTAAACAGAAGCAGCGGTCTATTGTTATCATAGGATCGACATCCACACCATATGGTTGAAGGTTATCTTTCCCTGAGGCGAGGTATCGGATACCAAATCCTGGTGGCGATCATGATCAAAGGGCACTATCAAGTAACCGCTGGTCAATGCCATTAGGATTGCCCGGAGAATCAAAACGAGGTCCCTTGAAATGACGGACGAAAATCTGTTTGCAGTCACCGTGGAACAGGATTTTCCTGTCCCGGCCCCTGCACTATGGCGGGCCATCACTGACCCCGACTGCATGCGTCAGTGGTATTTCGACAATATTCCGGACTTTCGTCCCGAAGTCGGGTTTGCAACCCGGTTTACCGTCCAGGTTGAGGAACGCCAGTTTCCCCATTACTGGCACATCCTGAAGGTGGAACCCGGGAAGAGCCTGACGTACAGCTGGCGTTACGAGGGCTATCCCGGCAGTGCCGAGGTGACCTTCATGGTGGCGGAGACGCAGGATGGTTCACGATTGAACCTGCACTTTCAGGTAGTGGAGCCGTTTCCGGACAACATTCCCGAATTTACCCGGGAAGCCTGCCAGGGGGGCTGGGACTATTTCATCGGAGAAAGCCTGCCCGGCTATCTGGCCCGATGAACTGAATTTTCCCACCCTGGTATTTGTGGAAATACTCTGGCTTTCAGGCGCATTCACTGGCGAAGCGCCTTGCCGCCGGCATGCGTCGGCCTGCCAAGGCGAGGCAACATCGCAGTAGCGCCCGGCAGACTCCCGCAGAGCACTTTCATCACTGATTAACAGGTTGTTAGAGGTTCCTTGATTGCGAGAATGCGGTGAGAAGCTAACGGGCGGCGATTTCAGCCAGTGACGACTACCGGGTCAACTCACCCGGGTATGATCCGGACCCGCCACAGGCACTGAATGTGATCAGTGCCTGTGGCAGTGCAAGTCGCCATGGGATGGATTAACCACGGCTAATGGCTATGTCCGCGACCGCCGCTGTCGTTGCCGGCGCCACGGTTCAGGTTGTCGTTTTCCTCGGCCAGGTAAACGTGATGAATCCACAGACCGCCGTCCTTGCGCGACGCTACCCAGACTTCACCGCGCCTGGTCTGCGCTACTCTGACTCCCAATGGAGGTAGCTCGGAGATCCAGCTGCCGGCGTTGTTCTTGTTGCAGCCTTTACCCGGTGGTGCATTGCAGCCGGTATCGGTGGTGCCATCAGAGCCGTCTTTGTTCTTCTTGCCCCGTCCTTTTTTCGTATTGCCGCCGTCGGTGGTGCCATCGCCGCTGTCAGTACCCTCGCCATCGGTAGTACCACCGGTATCGCCCGTATCCCCGCCGGTGCCGCCACTGTCGTCGCCGCCACCGGACCCGGTCGTGTCATCCAGGCTGGCGTTGTAACTGTTGTAGCTGTCCAGGTGACCGTAAACGGTTGTATCCAGCAGTTCGTAATCGTGGGCATTGGGCCATTGGCTGCTGGTGCTGGACGAGTAGTCCATGCAGGTGCCCTGGCTGGAGCCGTCTTCGCTGGTGTGGCCCAGACCGAAAAGATGGCCGACTTCGTGACACATCACGTGATTCTTCATAGCCTGGCTTCCCCAGGAATAACTGTAGAAATCGTTGATGCGGGTTATTCCACGGTCCACGTGGCCGCCGCTGTCGACACCTACAGTGGCCAGGCCCAGCCAGCCGGTTGATCCGTAATCACCGTTGCAGATCCTGATCTTGCCGGTCACCATCGGACAGTTCATGCGGGTCGATTCATCGGTTTGCGATTGCGTAATCTGCAGTTCCACCGAGTTCGCTGCAGCCCATTCGGTGAGGGCGGCGTCCAGTTCAGACCACCAGAACGACGTGACACTGTCCACTACCTGGAGAGTGAAAAAGCTGTTCTGCCTGGCCCAGTGATAGGTTCCCCAGGTGTGATCGGCCAGGACGGGGGGTGATCCGGTCAGTATCAGTAAAGTGGTTACGCCCAGGGTATTTCTGCGTATCAGGTCAAAAATGCGGTGCATGGTATGGCTCCTTGGTTCCTTTCCACCCGGGTTATTGATAACCGGGTGTAGAGCCGGATTCAGCTTCCTTATGGCAGGCGCACTTCTGGTGGAGTCAACGAATATCGGTGAGCCGGAAATTACCGGTTCACCGGAAAACTTAGAGTCGATTCCGTTCGTGGTGTCCGCAGTCAATGCGCTTGGCGAATCCGTTCTCGTCGAGTGATAACGTGTCGAAGGATGTCATAGAGCATGGCGGCAATCGATTGGAAAAGGGCTGAAAAGCGATGCCGGTCACAGTTTGTCACCCCTTGTCACTCCGGAAAATTCAGGCCGTCGGCGGACATCCATGAGAATGACGGGTGTCTCCGGAGGGGCAGCGGCAAGCGATGTGCCAACGGAACGGTCTCAACCAGGTGATAGAATGTTGTCAAACCGGTCTGCAGCCTCTGGCGTATCCCATTGGACAAACCACAGGAATCTACCATGAACATACTGATTTCCGGAGCGAGTGGCCTCATTGGCACAGCCCTGACGCGCTACTTTGAGCAGGGGGGGCATCGGGTAATCCCGCTGCGGCGGGGTGTATCAGCCGAACCGTTCTCCTGGCAACCTGACCAGGGAGAAATAAACCTGGACAACTCGGTGACCCTGGACGCGGTAATCAACCTGGCCGGTCCCGGCGTGGCCGACAAGCGCTGGTCGGCAGGCCGCAAGCAGGAGATCCTGGGGGCACGGGTACAGGCAACCCGCCTGTTGAGCGAGGAACTGGCCAGGCGTGAACAGCAACCGTCTGTATTTCTTTCCGCATCGGCCATCGGGTTTTACGGTCCCCGGGACGACCAGGCCGTGGATGAAGGGACGGAAAGCGGCAGCGGATTCCTGGCCGAGGTTGCCAGGCAGTGGGAACAGGCCACCGCGGCGGCGGAAGCTGCCGGGATTCGCACGGTGCATACCCGTTTCGGTATTGTCCTCAGTGCCGAAGGCGGGGCGTTGAAGCGCATGCTGCTGCCTTTCAGGCTGGGTCTCGGCGGCGTCATAGGAAGCGGCCGCCAGTACATGAGCTGGGTTGACGTGGGTGATGCCGTCAGGGCCATGGAGTTTCTTATCCGGGACAGCGACCTGTCCGGGCCTGTCAATATCGTGGCGCCACGGCCGGTCGATAACCGGGAATTTACCCGGACCCTGGGCAGGGTGCTGCACCGGCCGGCGCTGATTCCCATGCCGGCGTTCCAGGCTCGACTGCTGTTCGGTGAAATGGCCGAGGAAATCCTGCTGACCGGCGTCAAGGTATTGCCGACCAGGCTCGCTGAAGCCGGCTTTCACTTTGATAAAC